>ERZ842401.581-NODE-581-length-53047-cov-13.241697_pt1 | contig 53047 bp, 58 predicted proteins | sample MGYA00521270_ERZ842401 | MGnify/ENA primary metagenome ERZ842401 (study PRJEB31892, sample SAMEA3878208) | bioreactor metagenome | biome: Moose rumen | place: Sweden | collected 2011-10 | study: EMG produced TPA metagenomics assembly of the PRJEB12797 data set... | reverse complement strand
TACCATTTTCTTTCTACTTCAAGAGGTTTTGCTGAATATGTTTTCATATTGCATTTTCTCCATTATATTTTAATACGTTACTTCCATTAAAGTTAATCCGTAAGGACTAACCGTCATACCCGCCTTACGGCGGTCATGAGCCTCAAGAACCGTTTTCATGTGTTCCGGTTCAAGATTATGCCCTTCTATTTCTAAAAGGGTTCCGACAATTGTTCTTACCATATTGTAGAGAAATCTGTTCCCAACAATATCAATAATAACTTTATCGCCTTGTCTTTGGACTTGGGCTTTCTCAATAAAACAGACTTTGCTCGGGTTCAGCGTTCCGGAGCTTTTAAAACTTGAAAAATCGTGTTCTCCGAGTAAATAATTGAGCGCATTTTGCATACGTTCTATATTTACCCCGTATTTCACCCTCATCAAATCACCGTCAAAAGCATTTTTACAACGTCTGTTTATAAATTCAAAGCTGTAATATCTGCGTTTGGCACTTTTTTGTGCATGAAATTTTGAATCGACCTGTCTTAAATCACTGACTGAAATATCGTCAGGCAGGATTTCGTTCAACTGATAGACAAATTTTGAAGCAACAATATCTTTGTCGGTATCGAAATGAACAACCTGTCCCAACGCATTTACACCTTTGTCAGTTCTTCCGGAAAAGACTGTTTTAAACTGTCGGTTTATATTTTCGGTATCACCGAATATCAATGTACTGATTGCTTTTTCAAGTTCCCCTTGTATTGTCGGTTCAGCTATCGGTTCGCCGTTTTCAAATTGTATTTGACTGCCTGAATAACATTTACCCCTATACTGAACTGTCAAAGCATAACGCATTTTGAAATTACACCAATTGAATTAATGCCATTTCAGAAGCGTCGCCACGTCTTGGCGGTAAGTGGTAAATTCTTGTATATCCGCCTTTTTGTTGTTCATATTTTTTGCCGATTACAACAAACAATTTTCTTAAAACTGTTTCGGGAGTTTTCTTTAATTCGTCTGTGTATTTACCGTCAGCAGGAGCATCAACATACTGTTTTTCTTTTACGTTGTATGTCATGAACGCACCTGTTTCTTTGTTATAGATATACTTTGCCGCATTACGGATAGAGTTTAAATCACCCTTTTTAGCCATAGTGATAACCTTTTCTGCGTAAGGTTTAAGAGCTTTTGCACGAGCAAGAGTTGTTGTTATTTCACCATGAACAAAAAGTTCCGTAGCTAAAGAGCGCAACAAAGCTTTTCTTTGGTCTTGCGCTTTAGAAAGCGTATTTTTTTTAGTTTGGTGTCTCATTGTTCTGTTTCCTTTTTATTATATCGGGTTTTATACCCAATCTGTTTACCGTAAAGGACTTATCGACTTAACGACTTACGTTTTTCGACTTAGCCTATTAAATCTTCTTCTTCCACAGGGTTTGGTGCTAATTCCAATCCGAAGTGGTGTAATCTTTCGATTACTTCATCTGAAGATTTTTTACCGAAGTTTTTGATATTCAATAAATCATGTTCTGATTTTTTCAAAAGCTCGGACATTGAATTGATACTTGCTCTTTTCAGGCAATTGTATGCTCTGACGGAAAGTTCCAATTCTTCAATGGTCATTTTCGGTTCATCTTCCGCAACAATAACTTCTTCTTCGATTACAGGAATTGAAGCAACTGCAGGTTGTCCTGTAATTGCTGCAATCTGCATAAAGTGTTCAATAAGAAGATTTGCAGCCTGACTCAATGCGTTCTGAACATCAACAGAACCGTTTGACCAAATTTCTAAAGTTAATTTATCGTAATCCAAAGAATCCCCTACACGAGTACTTTCTACATTGTAGCTGACTCTTTTGATTGGCATGAATGTTGCATCAATAGGTAATACATCAATTGAATCACCTTTAACATCTCTTGGAACGTCGTGAGCAACATAACCCTTGCCTGATTCAACAATTACATCAGCGTGGAATGAACCACCGTCTGCAACAGTACAAATCAACCAATCCGGATTAACAACCTTAACACCTGCAGGCAACTGAATATCACTTGCAAGTACAGGTCCCGGATTATCAACATCTATTCTCAAATGTTGTGCTTCTTTGGAATCTGTTTTTACAACTAATCCTTTTAAGTTCAGAATAACGTCAATAACGTCTTCCAAAACCCCGGGGATTGCAGTATATTCGTGAGTTATACTTTCAATTCTTGTACTTGTAACAGCAGTACCTTCAAGACTTGATAATAATACACGTCTTAAAGCATTACCGATTGTAGTACCGAATCCGCGTTCCAAAGGTTCGATAACGAATTTACCGTATTGTGAACCGTCTGAATTTGTTGCTGTATCAACACATTTAATTTTTAATTCCATTATTTTAATCTCCTTGTTAAAATCCTACTTATTTAACGGGGTATCCGCCATTACTATTTAGAATAGTATTCGATTACGAGTTGTTCCTTAAGTTCAGGATCTAATTCTTCTCTTTCAGGAATTCTATCGAATGTAATTTTTAACGTTGATTTATCTATTGTCATCCAAGCAGGAGCACATGCTAAATCAATCATTTCCATTACATTTTGAAGATATTTCGCACTCTTTGTTTTAACAGTGATAACATCACCCGCTTTTACAAGGTATGATGGAATATCAACTTTTTTATCATTTACAAGAACGTGACCGTGATTAACGATTTGTCTTGTTTGTCTGCGTGTAATACCGAATCCTGCTCTGAATAAAATGTTATCAAGTCTTGATTCTAATAACTGTAAAAGAATAGTACCGGTAACACCTTTTCTTCTTGCAGCTTCGTTATAATATCTTACAAACTGTTTTTCACTTACTAAGTAAGTTAATCTGATTTTTTGTTTTTCTTTTAAATGAAGTGCATATTCAGAAAGTTTTTTTCTTGCTGCACCGTGCTGACCTGATGCTGTTTGACGCATTGAAGATGTCAGCTTTCTGTTTGATAAATCTTTTACCCCGTAGTTACGGAATAATTTTTCACTTGGTCCTGTGTATCTTGACATTATTTTCTCCTTTTCTTTTGGGCGGGGCATCTGTGGTTTGTTCTTGGACTAATTGAACAAGCCCCCGCTATAACTAAGTCTGATAAGTTTATAAGCCTGTTAAGTCGGATAAGTTCATTACAATTTTATTAAATTGTATCGTACTTATAGACTTTGCCGACTTATCGGACTCATCCGACTTTTACTATACTCTGCGTTTTTTAGGCGGACGGCATCCGTTGTGAGGAATTGGAGTAACATCTTTAATTAATGTGATTTCCAAACCTGCAGCCTGAATTGCACGAATCGCTGTTTCTCTGCCTGAACCCGGTCCTTTGATATGAACTTCAACTTTTTTCATACCTTGATCAATTGATTTTTTAGCTACCATTTCAGCAGCAGACTGAGCGGCAAACGGTGTACCTTTTCTTGCACCCTTGAAACCTGAAGCTCCGGCTGTTGCCCAAGCAATAGCGTTACCCTGAGTATCGGTAGAGGTAACTATTGTATTGTTGAATGTTGATTGTATATGAACAACACCCTGCAATACGTTTTTCTTTTCTTTTTTCTTTGTTGTTCTTGGTCTTGCCATTTTTCTTTCCTTTATATTATTGATTTATTTACAAATTACTTATTACTTTTTACCTGCAATAGCAGCACCTTTTTTACCGCGCTGAGTTCTTGCATTTGTTTTTGTTCTTTGTCCTCTGCAAGGTAATTTACGTTTGTGGCGAAGTCCTCTGTATGAACCGATTTCCTGCAAACGTTTAATATTCATAGCAACTTCACGTCTTAAATCACCTTCAATGTGATAGTTTGAAAGTTCTTCACGCAAAACTTTAATATCTTCTTCAGTTAAATCGTCTGTTCTCAAATCAGGCGAAATACCTGTTGCTGCTAAGATTTTCTTAGCTCTTGTAGGCCCGATACCGTAAATATAGGTCAAGGCTACTTCCATTCTTTTGTTACGAGGTAAGTCTACCCCTACTAATCTTGCCATTTGTTTTATTCTCCTTGTTGTACTTGTATTTTGTTTAGGTCTGATAAGTCGGATAGGTCTGTTTAGTCGGATAAGTTCATTTCATTTATTTTGTAAAGTACTTATCGGACTTATGGACTTTGCCGACTTATCGAACTTCTGTGTTCTATCCCTGTCTTTGTTTGTGTTTAGGGTTTTCACAAATTACGGCAATTCTGCCTTTTCTTTTGATACATTTGCATTTATCGCAAATTTTCTTTACTGATGATCTTACTTTCATTTTCTTTTCCTTTATATTCTAATTGTGAGATGTTATTTTAATCTGAATGTGATACGACCTTTTGTTAAATCATAAGGGGTCATTTCGACTCTTACTTTGTCACCAGGCAATATTCTTATAAAATTTTTTCTGATTTTTCCTGAAATATGAGCCAAAATTTCATGGTCATTTTCAAGTTTTACCTTGAACATTGCATTCGGCATGGATTCAATTATCGTACCGACAAACTCTATTACGTCTTTTGCCATATATACCTCATTTTTCGGCTTGTCAATAATTCGCACTGGTAATGCGATTATTACAATCGTACTTGCTGAATATAAGAATGCAAGTAGATTGAGGGGCTTATTTTACATTATTTAAAGCAAAGATATTCAAATGTTTTTATAAAAATACCACACAACAACGATTTTTGATAATAAGAGCAAAATACCTTGTTATAATACTTTTAAAATTTTTGTAAACTTTTATTAAGTTTTTAATTTTTCTATTTTTATTTAAACAGATAAGTCGAATAAATCAATTGTGTTAAATTTTGTAACAAAATTATAATTCCCTTAAATTAAAAGTCAATTTTATCGATTCGTATGACTTTATATATTAAAGAGAGATTATTTGAAAGGAGCTTTATTGGTTGGCGTAGATTTACAAAACCTGAGTTTAATTAATTTCAGGACGGGTTTGAATAAAACCTCACAAATGACATTTGGAAAGAATGCCAACATTCACATGAGCAAATACGGCTCAATTTTTGGCTTGCCACAACAGAAAAACGATGTTAAGTCCGGCAGCAATATAAGCTCTGCAAACCGAACTGATAATACTAAACCAAGTATAGATTCCAACATGTCACTGATAGCAGGGGATATTATTAATCCTCAAGATACGGGAACAGACTTGAATGATGTGGATTTCTCAAGACTGGATGAATACACTCCTGCCGAACTTGAAGGATTTAAAGCTGAATTAACAGAAATTCTTAGCGGTGACATACCCAAAGACATTGAAATTTCAGCAAGGCAGAACCTGCAAAAAGTAAATGGTGCAATAGGCAGTATCAAAGAAACTTCAGGTGACGGAACAGAAATAAACGGAGATAATAACAATGTAAGCACTTCCAATCCGACTATCGACAGGGGTGCAGGAGATACACAATACAACAAATCTTCAATAGCGGTAATAGCAAGCAATATTAATCCTTCATCGGGGACTCCCCCTGAAATACCTGACAATGCGACAACATTAGCATCCAATATGACGCCTTTTAGTGGTGTCAGAAGTAACAATACCGAACAAAACCTGACAGATACATTTAGCAGAGTATTTAATTCCGGCGGGAACCCGACTCCGACTGATATACCTAGAAACAACGTATCATATATGGCTGCGTTCTTAGGTAAAACAGCATAATTCAAATATTTATAATTTTCATATAGACATGTTTGATTTATTATACAAATATGTTTACAGGTTATCTGAATAATAAATTTGATGTAATAGTAGTAGGCGGCGGTCATGCAGGGTGCGAAGCAGTCTTGGCGTGTGCAAAACTCGGGCTAAAGGTACTTTTGGCAACTCTTAATGTTGAGCATATTGCACTTCAACCATGTAACCCCGCAGTCGGAGGCCCTGCAAAATCAACACTGGTTAGAGAAATTGATGCTTTAGGCGGAGTTATGGGAGAAGTTACGGATGCCACATATTTGCAGATGAAAATACTTAACTCCTCAAAAGGACCTGCCGTAAGAGCATTGAGAGCCCAATCCGATAAAGCCGAATACTCAAGATATATGCGCAATCTTCTTGAAAGCAACGAAAATATCTTTATAAAACAATGTTGCATTACGGAATTAAAAACAGAAAACAATGAAATAACGGGAGCTGTTGATGAATTTGGGTGCGAATATCAGGCAAAAGCAATCATTCTCACAACAGGAACGTCACTTGAGGGTCGAATTTTTGTCGGTTTAAAATCTTTCAGCGCAGGCAGACTCGGAGAAAAAGCCGCAGTCGGATTGTCTGAGAGTCTGCATAAATTAGGGATAGAAACAAAAAAATTAAAAACAGGTACTCCTGCAAGGGTTGATAAACGAACCATCGACTACTCAAAAATGATAATTCAACCGGGGGATGAAGAATTAAATTTCTTTTCATTTAAACCAAACAGACCGATAAGAAAAACTTACCCGTGTTATCTTACAAAAACAAATGAGCAAACGCATAAGATAATCAGAGAAAATCTTGATAAATCTCCTATGTATCAGGGGTTAATACATGGTGTGGGGCCAAGATACTGCCCGTCAATTGAAGATAAGGTAGTAAGATTCGCTTCAAATCCGTCACATCATATTTTTATAGAACCTGAGGGGTTGGGAACATACGAAACCTACATTCAGGGATTTTCAACAAGTTTACCGCAGGATGTTCAGGTAAGAATGCTCAGAACACTTCCGGGACTTGAAAATGCACATATTATAAAACCTGCTTATGCGGTAGAATATGATTATGTACCTGCAATACAGACTTCTCACTCGCTAATGTCTAAGAAAATAAAAGGACTATTCTTTGGAGGACAGATAAACGGAACAAGCGGCTACGAAGAAGCTGCCGCTCAGGGTTTAATTGCCGGAATTAACGCATACAATTATCTGAACGGTTCGGAAATGCTTGAACTGTCAAGAAGTTCATCTTACACGGGAACTTTAATAGATGATCTTGTAACAAAAGATATTCAAGACCCTTACAGAATGCTTACGTCCCGTTCCGAATACAGATTACTTTTAAGACAGGATAATGCAGACGAAAGATTAACTCCAATCGGGCACAAAATCGGGCTGATTGATGATGCGCAATTTTTCAGATTTGAAGAAAAACAAAGACTTATTAAAGAAGAAATAAAACGGCTTGAAAACCTGAAAATTCCTGCAACGGAAGAAGTAAACAATATTTTGGCAAAATATGATGAACATCTTGAAAGAGGAATGAGAGCCTCAGAACTTCTCAAAAGACCTAATATTAACTACAAAATAATAAAAGAAATAAATGAAGAAACTTCAAACCTGCAAATACCAAGGGATTTTTATGAACAAATAGAAGTTATCGTAAAATATGAAGGGTACATTAAACGCCAGCAGGAGCAGGTAAATCAGGCGGGGAAACTTGAAAAATTCAAAATTCCTGATGACATTGATTATAACCAAATAGAACATATATCTTCAGAAAGCAAAGACAAACTGTCGAAAATCAGACCGAAAGATTTGGCACAAGCTTCAAGAATCGGGGGAATAAAGCCTGCGGATATTTCTGTTTTAATGGTTCTTTTGGACAAACACAGAATATAATTTTGCCATATATAGATTTCTTTCTTTTTTATAATATAATATGGTTTATAAATGAAAGGATTGATATGAGTCAGATTATTGTATCAGGTATGCGCCCGACAGGGAAGTTACATTTGGGACACTATTTGGGCGTCATAAAAAATTGGGTTGATTTGCAAAATAAATACGAGTGTTATTTTTTTGTTGCAGATTGGCATGCTTTGACTACAAAATATGATAAAACCGACGAGCTGAAACAGAACACCTATGATGTTGTTTTAGATTGGCTCGCATGCGGAATTGACCCTGAAAAATCGACTGTATATGTGCAGTCCTTAATCCCCGAAGTTGCGGAATTAAATGTTTACTTGAGTATGATTACCCCGCAAAATTGGGTGGAACGTGACCCGACACTTAAAGATATGGTTAAAATTCTCAAAACAAAAGAAGGACAAGGTCAGCAAATGAATTACGGATTGCTGGGCTATCCTGTGTTGATGAGTGCGGATATTATGATGATGAATGCTGATTTTGTACCTGTCGGGATTGATCAGGTTGCACATATAGAAATCACAAGAGATATCACAAGACGATTTAATAATCTTTACGGGGAATATTTTCATGAAGCGCAACCGCTGTTAAATAATTGTTCTTTAATTTGCGGACTGGACGGAAATAAAATGGGAAAATCATTCCGTAACGACATTAAAATTTCAGACAGTGCGGAAGAAACCTCCAAAAAGGTTATGACAGCAATCACAGACCGTTCAAGGCTGAGAAAAGACGATTTAGGACACCCTGACGAATGCGAAGTAGCTTTCAAATACTGGCAGATTTTTGGTTCGGAGGAAGAAATTTCAACAGTAAGAAGTGAATGTGAACAGGGCTTGAGAGGATGCGCTCAATGTAAAAGATTGCTTGCAGATAAGATAAATTCAACCCTTGAGCCGATTAGAGAACGCAGAAAATACTACGAACAACACATGGATGAAGTAGAAGAAATTATCAGAAACGGCTCTGCTAAAGCACGAATAAGAGCAAAAGAAGTTCTTGACGGCGTAAAAGATTTAATAAAAATATATAAATAACAGAGGTAAAACTATGAATACAGTAACAATAGTAGGTAGAGCAGGCAGAGATGCCTCAGAAAATTTCACATCATTTGAATCAGGAAAAACCAAAACAAGTTTTTCGGTTGCGGTAAACAGATGGGATGCAAAAACAAAAGCGGAAGTAACAGACTGGTTCAACATTGACGTTTGGGACAAACAGGCTGAATTTGCTTCAGAATATGTTAAGAAAGGAAGATTGCTTGCAATAGACGGAAGAATTGCAAACAGACGCTGGACAGATAAAGTAACAGGGAATGAAAGAGAAACATTTTATGTTATTGCAAACAATATAAGACTGTTAGGTTCTAAAAGGGATGCAGAAGAAGCCGTATTATGATAACTGATTCTAATATTGTCGGTATTATTGCGGATGATCTCACGGGAGCAAACGATACAGCACTGCAATTTAAACTAAACGGAGCCGACACAAATATATTATTAAATAAAAATATTCAGCTTATTGAAAGCGGAAACCCTCAGGCTTGGGCTATTTCAACAGAATCAAGAAATATAGATCCCGCTCTTGCGTTTGAAAAAGTTAAAGATGCTGTGGAGCTTTTTGTAGAAAAAATTAATCCTGATTATTTTTATAAAAAAATTGATTCCACACTCAGAGGTAATATTGCGGTTGAAGTCATGTCTGTGCTTGAGGTTTTGGGACTTGATTGTGCGCTTATAATTCCTGCATTTCCGCAAGAAGGAAGAATAACAGTCGGAGGCTATCAACTTTTAAAAGGTATACCTATTGAAAGAACAGAAATGGCAGCAGATCCGCATTCACCGATAACGGAATCGCATTTGCCGACACTGCTAAAAAATCAACTCGGGCATAATCTTGAGCATCTTGTCGGTATGATTGATTTAAAAACGGTACTTGACGGGGCCGGCCCGATTTTAATAAAATTAAACGAACTTATTTCTGACGGCAAAAAAATTATCATAGCCGATTCGGTATCTGAAACTGATATTGAACAGATTACACTTGCAATGCGAAAATCCGAATACAGAATTTTACCTGCGGGAAATGCCGCAGCTGCAAATATCCTCAGTAATGAATGGTTCCCCAAAACAGATGATTTCAAAGCGGATATAAAAATACCAAAAATGCCAAAATTTATTGTTTCGGGAAGCGCAACACATATAACTTCAAATCAGATAAGAACTTTGGCAAATAACTGTATATACTGCGAAAAAACCAAAATATATGAGCTTGATACAGATAATATTTTAAACGGAGTAAGTGAGGAACTTGTATCAGATATTATTGAAAATTTAAACAATGTCGGAATTGTTCTTGTTCATACATCAAATCTTTTTAAAAACTTTAACGGATTTAATTCGTCAATGCCTTCTGATTTAACAAAATCAGGGCTTGCAAATATGATAACGGATTATCTGGCAGAATTAACAAAACAGGTTCTTTCAAGAATAAGTGCGGTATTGATTACACTCGGAGGAGAAACTTCATACAAATGCTGCGATGCAATTAATGCAAGCCAACTCAAACTTGTGGATGAAGTGTTACCTGCTATTGCATTAAGTCAAAATATCAATTCAACTCAATATATAGTCACAAAATCAGGTAATCTCGGACGAGAAACAACCATTATGGATATTCTGCGTTATTTTGAAAACCATGAGGATTAACCTATGGATAAAATAGCAATCTTAACGGGGGACCCAAACGGAATTGGGGCAGAAATTACCATTAAAGCCATACATAATCTCAATTTACCAAAAGATAAATTTATTCTTATATCGAATAAAAATATTCTGAATTTTTACGCTGAGAAATGCAGTCTGAATTTTGATGCAGATAATTATCAAATTGAAGAAATACCTTATGCTTCAGATGAAATAAAACCGGGTGAAATATCAAAAGAAGCAGGAGAATTTTCATTTTTAGGGTTGAAAAGAGTATGCGACATCAAACCAAGAGCTATTGTAACCGCACCTGTTGCAAAAAATGCACTCCACCTTGCAGGTCATAAATTTAACGGTCAGACTGAAATTTTACAAAAATATCTTTCAAAACAAAACCAAAAAGCAGAAATGCTTTTTGTCGCAGACAATTTCAGAGTTTTGCTATTAACAAGACATTGCGCTTTAAAAGAAGTCCATTTAACCAAAGAAATTGTTATTCAAAAAATAGAAAATCTTAATGAAACATTTAAAAAAGTGTTTAAAATAAACAATCCAAAATTTGCGTTATGCGGATTAAATCCTCATGCCGGAGAAAACGGAATTTTAGGAACAGAGGAAAGAGAGATACTTATTCCTGCAGTTGAGTATTTAGTCAATCATGGTGTTGATATTACGCAGCCAAAGCCATCGGATACACTGTTTGTAAATGCGGCAAAACACTATTACAACAACGAAAAAGACACTTATGACTGTTATATTGCATGCTATCACGATCAAGGTTTAATTCCCATAAAAACAGTAGCCTCAGAAAAGACAGTCAATACAACTATCGGGCTTGATATTATAAGAACTTCTCCCGGACACGGAACGGCTTTTGACATAGCCGGAAAAGGGATTGCAAACGCAGAAAGTATGATTGAAGCAATAAAACTCGCACTTGAATTGAGTGTATAAAACTCTCATTGATTTAATACGCATTTTTTGTTACTATCCACATAGGAGGGAACATGGACTCTATAAATACCGAATATTTACAAAGATACATCGAAACACTTGAAAAATCTTATGAGATGATTAAAACAGCTAAAGAGGGAAGTATTGAATATGAAATGTTTCGCAATTCCCTTGTTAAAGGCTTTGAAATGACACTGGATCAAAGCGGCAAACTTTTAAAAAAGAAACTTATTCCATATTTTGCATCAAAAAAAATTGCTGACACTTTAGTATTTAAAGATATATTCAGAAACGCACTAAAACATTCCCTTCTTGATGAAGAAACCGTAAACAGATGGTTTTTATACAGAGATAACAGAAACAATACTGCTCACGATTATGGTGTAAAATTTGCAAAAGAAACACTCACACTTATCGAAAGCTTTCTGACAGATGCAAAAAATTTGAAAAAGGTTATAGATAATGAATAAACCTTTCATGAAACAAGAATATCTTGACCAACTTACGGATATTTTCAAGAATTATTGTCCTAATGCAACTATTCTTGCTTACGGCAGCAGAATAAACGATGATTTTCACAGCGGCAGCGATTTAGATTTGACAGTTAAAGATTTTGGAGATGATAATTGTAATATTGGAGAACTGCGTAATATTTTAACAAACAGTAATATCCCGTTTTTAATTGATATATCAATGTTTAATGATTTACCCGAGTCTTTCCGAGAAAATATTTTAAAAAAACACATAGTTATCTATCCTTTGAGTGATATATAATTTTCGGTAATTGCATACAATGTTACGGTAAGATAGTATATGATTACCTAATTTTTTACATTAATTTACTTTAAATTTTAATCACTAAGATTTATAATTATTGTGTTGAACATGCTTTGGGAGAAAAATTTTGGGATATGGACGGGTATAGTTTTGAACTTATAACAGGGCCTATGAGCTGCGGAAAAACTGAAGAACTTTTACGCAGACTAAGAAGATGTATTATTGCAAGAAAAAAAGTTTTAGTAATATCACCCGATGTTGATACAAGAGCGGGCGGAGATTATATAGAATCACGAAACGGTTTATGGTTAGAAGCCGTAAAAGTAAAGCATTCCATACAAATTTTGAGCTTGGTAAAAGATGCACAGATTGTTGCAATAGATGAATTACAGTTTTTTGACGAAAACATCGTACCTGTTATCACAAAACTTATGAGCGAAGGCAAAAAAATTATCGGAACAGGTTTGGAGCTTGACTTTAAAGCAGAACCGTTTGGTCACATGCCCGAACTTATGTGTATTGCAACCAAAATTGATAAATTGCATGCCGTATGTATGAAATGCGGATGCGAAGAAGCAACAAGAACACAAAGGCTGATAGACGGGAAACCTGCCGATAAAAATTCCCCGCTTATTATGATTGGCGGAGATGAAACTTATGAAGCAAGATGTATAAAATGTTATGAATTGCCTGACATACAAAAGAAAACAAAATTGTCAGGTTTAAAGCTTCTTCAGTTTGATAAGAAGTAACAATTTTCATCAAATAACTTGCAAAAATATTTTTTAGGAGTATTAATATAAATACTCACATCCTCAATTGAGTAAGAACGGAGTCATTAACCGTTCACAATTACAGGAAAGGTAAGAAAAAAATGGCAAATATTAAATCTGCTAAAAAAAGAGTGTTAATAGCTGAAGCAAACAGACAAAGAAATGTTGCTTGGAAATCATCAATCAAAACCGCTACCAAAAAAGTTTTGGAATTAGCAAACGGTGAAGATAAAGATGCTTTAAATGCAGCTCTTTCAAGAGTTTATCAGTTATGCGATAAAGCTGTTGTAAAAGGCATTTTGCACAGAAACACAGCAGCAAGAAAAAAATCGAGATTAACACTTGCCGTTAAAAAAATTGCTAAATAACAGGTATAATTTATACCAATAGCATTTTATAAAAAGAGAAAAACTGATGTTTTTCTCTTTTTATTATGTTTATTATACAATTCAATTTATGAAGAACGAAACATTTTCACGAAACATACTTTATTGGGGCGAAGAAAAACAAAATCTTTTGACTCAAAAACATGTCAGTGTTTTCGGACTTGGGGGAGTCGGAGGTTTCTGTGCGGAATCCCTGGTAAGAGCAGGTATAGGAAACATTACGATTATTGATTTTGATACGGTTTCGGAATCAAATATTAACAGGCAAACAGTCGCACTGCACTCTACAATAGGGCAAAAGAAAACAAAGCTTTTTAAAACAAGACTTAAAGACATAAATCCTGACGTTAATATCACCGTTATTGATGATTTTTATAATTCGGAAGAAGAAATCTGCGACCTTGGGAATGTTGATTTTGTCGCAGATGCAATAGATACAATGAGGTCAAAAATTCATCTTCTTACAAAATGCTATAAAGAGAATATTCCGGTTATAAGCTCAATGGGTGCAGGTAACAGAACAGACCCTACACTTCTTTATATAGCAGATTTAAAAGATATTGAAAATCGTAATGCTCCGTTTGTTTCAAACATTATATATCAGCTTAAAAAACAGGGAATAACAACAGGAATAACTTTTGTTTGCAGCAAAGAAACGCCGTCAGTGCTTGAAAAAAAGACCGAAAAAGAAGAAATAACCACTAATTCGGGAAAATTTATTGAATTTAATAAAATTATTCCCGCATCTACACCGTTTGTAGCTTCCTGTTCGGGAATTTTTATGGCATCATATATAACAAGAAAACTATTGAGGTTTTAATTTATGAATATTCTGGTTACAGGTGCATCTAAAGGTATCGGAAAAGTAATTGCTCAGGAAATGAAAAGCTTGGGCAAAGTATATGTGAGTGCAAGAAATGAACAAATGCTAAAAGATTTAAAACCCGCAGGCTATCTGTTGTGCGATTTAAGTAACGAGTATGAAATGTCAAAACTCGGAGATTATATTGCCGAAAATAAAATTGACATACTTATAAACAATGCGGGGGAATATATTTATTCCGAAATAGACAAAACAAAAGTAAACCGCCTTAATCATATTATGGCAGTAAACCTGAAAGCTCCGATATATCTGACAGCAAGAGCAGTACCATATATGAAAGAGAAAAAATTTGGCAGAATAATTAATATCGGTTCGATTTCGGGGGTAATGGGAGAGGCTAACGCATCTTTGTATTCCGCTACAAAATCAGGACTTATAGGGTTTACAAAAGCGGCAGCTCTTGAACTTGCGCAATACAATATAACAGTTAATACAATAAATCCGGGGTGGGTAGATACAGAACTTGGGAAAGAATCCATAAATGAAAGTGAATTTTCACAGGAAGAAATTTTAGATTGCATTCCGCAAAAAAGATTTGTCGAACCGAAAGAAATTGCAGGAATGATAAAATATTTGATTTCCGATAGTGCAAAAGGAGTTACGGGGCAATCCATTAATATCTGCGCAGGACTAAGTGTTGGAATATAACAAATAATAATTTGATTATATAGAAAGAAATCCCGTGACACGCTATTGCGAGCCCATCAGGGGGTGGCAATCCGGCTTTAATAATTCTGTATATTAACTTGTAGCGTGCAATATATTGCACGCTACTATGCTATACAAACAATAATATATTTACCCCTTAATTTTCCGTAAAGAACTTAACGCGTTAATGCCCTATTGCCTTAACGCCCCTTAAAAAAGATTTAGTCACCTTTATTTTTATTCATAGCTTCGATTTCGGTATTAAGGTCTTTTATCTGAAGCTCAAGTTTTGTACGTTCATCAACAACAGATGAAAATGCTTTTTCCAAAGTTTTAATTTTTGCTTCCAAAACATCTACTTTTGAGGCATTAGCTTCCCCTGAAACAGATGATTTTTCAAGTTCACGCTTGTATGCTTTGACCTTATCCTTCTGAACACCCAAAAAGAGTCCGACAACTCCTGCTCCCGAAAAAATTCCCGCTGCCAGTATCAGCAAAGTGTAAAGCGAAACTTTTACTTCAAGTGACATATTTGAGGCATAATTGTTTCCGTAAAGATAATTTATATCGACCGTTCCCGCATTGTTTATAAGCGCAAGATAAACCGCTGCCGACAATATAATCAAACTTATAATAAAAAATATTTTTTTTAACATATTATGCTCTCCTGTTTCTAAAATAATTCAAAACCTTTGATAATTTTTCGTCAGGCTCTATTTCTAATTCTATTATCTGCGATGAAAACGGTTTTGCAAATTTTAAATAAAAAGACTGCAAAACCTGCTCCTGAGTTTTGACCTTTCCTTCACCCGCTCCGTAAAGCGTGTCATTATATACGGGATGGTTTTTATAACTCGTATGCACCCTGATCTGATGAGTTCTGCCCGTAACAAGAGTTAATTCAACATAAGTTGCTTCATTCCCAAAATGCTCTATAACTTTTAATTTTGTAAGGCTTGGTCTGCCATCCTGTCTTACTGCCATTTTTTTGGGATTAACGTTGTTACGCCCTATGGGCTCTGAAATTATGTCATTCTCATTCGGGTAAAAACCTTTTAAAACAGCGTGATATTTTTTTGTCAAATTATGGTCTTTAATAAGATTTGCAAGATATTCATGAGTTTTGTTATTTTTTGCAATCATCAAAAGTCCTGAGGTATTTCTGTCTAAACGGTGAACAATTCCCCTGCGAAACTCTCCGTTAGTATCCGAAAGATTTTCTCCGTATTTGAATAAAAGTGCATTGACTAAAGTTCCCGTAGTTTCAATAAAGGTCGGATGAGTAAGCATTCCTGACGGTTTATTTATAACCGCCATATTATCATCCTCCCAAACAACCTCCAGTGGAATATCTTCAGGAGCTAATTCTATTAATTTATCTGGTTCGAGATTTTCAAATTCAACTTTATCATCAATTTTAAGCACATAAGAAGGCTTTTTTACTTCAGAATTTACACTAACCTTGCCTGATTTTATTGCATTCTGAATTTTTGAACGGGAAATCCCTTCATACAACTGAGCCAAAAATACATCTAATCTTGTATTAAAACTATTTTCATCCGCAATTAAAAGCATTTTACCTCTTTATTTTAGCCCAACAAAATTAAACTCAGCCATATAAACAGCAGCCCTGACATTATACCGACAATTGAAAGATGCCAATTCCCGTACTCTTTTGCAAGCGGAAGCAGAGTATCAAAAGAAATATACGTCATAATTCCCGCAACCGCAGCCATCAAAATTCCGACCAAAACCTGCGGTAAAAACAAACCGAAAATAAACATCCCGACTAATGCCCCGACAGGTTCGGTTATACCTGACAATGCCGCATAAAGCATTGCGTATCTTTTCTTTCCCGTAACATGATAGATAGGGAGTGCAACGGCAATTCCTTCGGGGATATTATGTATTGCAATAGCAAGGGCAACAGAAGCCCCAAGTGTAATATTTTGGGTTGAAGTCAAAAAAGTTGCCATACCCTCAGGGAAATTATGAACACAGATTGCAATTGCAGTCATCAATCCTGCACGTTTCAATTTATAATGTTTATAATTACTGTCATCATCCTCTTTATCAGGATTTAACAATTCTTTTGTATCAACGTGGTCTGGTAAAAAATAATCGATAAGAACGGATATCAGCAAACCTAAGATAAAACCGCCAAAAACAAGCCACTCAAAAGACTTTGGGAAAGTCACTTTGAGCATCTCTTTCGCCCCCGGAATAATATCAACAAAAGAGATAAAAATCATTACACCCGCACTAAAACCCAAACCAAGCGACAAAGTTTTGAGATTTTCTTTTTTGGTTATAAACGCAACAGCTCCACCGATTGCGGTTGTTAAACCGGCAAGCATGGTAAGGCTAAATGCAATTCCAAAATTATTCGGTATATTCATTATATGTGTAAATCCTTTTGCTCAATGATTGTATCATAAACAAAATATTTTACACAATGTTGAGAAATTTATTTTACTTACTAAAAACCTTTGAAAAAGTACGTCCTAATTTGACATATTTGGCGTGTATTATAAAAATGTAACCGGCAAATAAAAAGGAGTATGTAGTATGAATAATTTTGAAAAGAGAAAATTTCTCGATTATTTGGACAAAATGATGTGTGATACGGATATTTGTTCTTACAATTTTGATGAAGTATTTGAGTTTTTCCTATCAGAATTTAAGGTTAATAAAAATAACTTTGAATACGACAGACACAACAATTTAAAACTTGAGAATACAAAACAACGCAAAGATTTTACAAAAACTTTGGGCAAAACCATAAAAAATTTAAAAGAAAAAATAAACCCGCATGATACGGTTCTTGAAAAACAGTTTTTGACCGTAAAAGAAATTTATGCACTGACAAATGAGGAGTATGAAATAATGCTCTATCTCGCTTTTAAAGAAATAAATAATGTTTTTAACAGATATTTCGATTGTCTGAATAATCAGTCAATTTCAACTTTTGCAAGATGCTATCTTAACATGCGCTACGGCAGGAAAGAACGTGTTATGGAAAATCTGTATTACAAAAATATTCTTGACGGCAGAAGAAGCGAATGCATTAATCCTGTATTATTAAAAATTTTTGATAACCCGAAATGTAACAATCAGGATAAGATAGTAAGCGTTATAGTCGGTAAAAAAGAAAAGTCGAAATTAACACTTGATGATTATAAACATCTTAAAGATGAACCGCAAAAGGTTATAAAAATTCTCTCATCCGCCGCAGAACAAAAAAATAAAGGGATAAATATTCTCCTCTATGGCGGAGTAGGAACGGGGAAAACCGAATTTGCCAAACTTATTGCTAATTGCGCAGGTGTTCCTGTTTATCCTGTTATGGTGCATAAAAATGATTACAAAGAACCTGACAGAGAGGACAGATTAATTGATTTATATTCAAAACAAAATCTGCTTTCACGTTCAGAAAGAGCATGTATTCTTTTTGATGAGGGTGAAGATGTTATGAACAGAGGCTTTGGCAGTTTTGGCAGTGCTTCAAAAGGTTATCTGAACAATATTCTTGAAACCTCTTGCGTTCCTGTTATATGGACAACAAATGACATATACCATGTAGACCCTGCTTTTTTAAGAAGGATGACCTACTGTGTTGAATTTGAAAAACTATCAGAGGAAACAAGGCTCGGAATATGGAAAAAAGTCATAAAGAAAAACAAATTGAAAGTCAGTAATGAAAAAATTGTTGAACTAAACAAAAATTATGATATTCCGCCGTCACTTATTGCAAATGCCGTTCAGACAACAAAAATGATTGGCGGGGACGAAAATGATTTTGAAAACTTTATCGAAAATGTAGCCAAAGTTGTCACAAAAAAGAAAAATGTCAAAAACAAAAAAGAATTTGAGATGAAAGAATATGACGAAAATCTGGTCAATGCTGATTATGATATTTCAGAGCTTACATCAAAAATCAAAGAAAGCGGGAAGTTGAATTTTTCACTTTGTCTTTACGGTGAACCGGGGACAGGGAAAAGTCTTTATGCGAGATATTTGGCAAAACAACTCGGCATAGAGGTAATGATGCAGAGGGCAAGTGATTTGATTTCACCTTATGTAGGGCAAACTGAACAAAATATTGCCGCAGCCTTTGCGCAGGCAAAATCAAAAAAAGTCATGCTGATTTTCGATGAAGCGGATACATTTTTGCAAAACAGAAATAATGCTGTGAGAAGCTGGGAAGTTGCACAGGTAAATGAAATGCTTACTTGGATGGAATCGCACGAATATCCGTTTGTATGTACGACAAACCTGCTTGATACACTTGATGAAGCAAGTTTAAGACGTTTTACTTTCAAAATAAAATTTGATTTTCTTAACAGCGAACAGGTAAACAAAGCAGTAGAACATTTCTTTGGTATAAAAGATGCCAATCTCAATATAAAAGGACTCACGGCAGGCGATTTTGCAACAGTAAAGAAAAAAACTGATTTCTTAGGAATAAAAGACATTGAAACCGTTACCAAAATGCTTAATGAAGAAGTTAAGGTTAAAAAATCAAAAGATTTGCAAAATTCAGTAGGCTTTTAGTGCGAATGAAAATCCCATATATAAAAAGATTGTGCAAAATATAATTTTGCACAATCTTTCGTGTATTATACCGGATTTAGTATCTTGCAAGATATTTGTCGATTTCCCATTTTGAAACGTAGGTTCTGAAAGAATCCCATTCTTTTTTCTTTGAGGTCATAAATTCTGAGAAAATATGATCTCCCAAAGCTGCTCTTGTAACAAGAGATTTATCCATCAATTCAAGAGCTTCCGACAAACTTCCCGGCAAAGAATCAATTCTTTGTTTTTTACGTTCTTTTGCGGTTAATTTGTAAATATTGCTTTCAACAGGCGCAGGCGGGTCAATTTTGTTTCTGATACCGTCCATACAAGCCTCCAGTATAGCCGCAAAAGCAAGATAAGGATTGCATGCAGGGTCAGGAGAACGCAATTCAACCCTTGTTGATATCCCTCTTTTTGCAGGTACTCTTAACAATGCACTTCTGTTTGCAAGTGACCACGCCAGATAAACAGGAGCTTCGTACCCCGGAACAAGACGTTTGTAACTGTTTACAAGCGGGTTTGTTACGGCAGTGAAATTTTTAACATGTTTTAGCATGCCTCCAACAGAATATTTTGCAATATCAGACAGTTGATATTCAGCTTTTTCATCATAGAAAGCATTTTTTCCGTCTTTAAACAGCGAAATATTGCAGTGCATACCCGAACCGTTTATCCCGAATATAGGTTTTGGCATAAATGTTGCATGCAAGTTATGTTTTGCAGCAATAGCACGGACTGCAACTTTGAAAGTTGTAACATTATCCGCTGCCGTTAATATATCAGAATATTTAAAATCGATTTCATGCTGACCGTCAGCAACTTCATGGTGAGAAGCTTCAATATCAAATCCCATTTCCTGCAAGGTCAAAACAATATCAGAACGAACATCTTCCCCTAAATCTTCTGGTCCGACATCATAATATCCCGCATGGTCCTGTGTTGTTGTGGTTATATTGCCGTCTTTGTCTTTTGCAAATAAGAAAAATTCCGCTTCAGGGCCGATATTCATAGAAAATCCCATTTTTTCAGCCGCCTGCATTACACGTTTTAAATTACATCTCGGACAACCCTCAAACGGTGTACCGTCAGCATTGTATATATCGCAGATAAGTCTTGCGGAATTTGCACCTGATTTTTCACGCCAAGGCAAAATCTGAAAACTTGTTAAATCAGGATGGAAAAACATATCAGAGGTTTCAATACTTCTGAAGCCTTTAATGGACGAACCGTCAAGCATGATTTCATTATTAAGAACTTTATCAATTTGTCCCGAAGGTAATGTCATATTTTTAATCTGACCGTTAATATCAACAAACTGTAATTTGATGAATTTGATATTGTATTCATCAATAAGCCTTTTTACATCTTCTTTAGTAAAAGTCTTTCCGTCTCCTCTTTTGTGCGTGAATTCTGTCATACTTTCCCTCTTTTCTTTTTTACTTTATAAGAATAAAGTTTTATTGCCAAAAGGTCAAGTAAAGATTATATAAAGCTTTTCAAGACTTAATGATTTTTTTGCATTTAAGCATAAGTATTTTTCTAAACATTGAAAAATTAAATATTTTTAGTAATAAAAAGAACCTGAAATTTATTTTTCGAATAAAAAACAGGTTCAATAATATCAAAATTTGTTATTTATCTTTCTTAATACTTATTTTGTTTCGCTAATTTTGTTATTGTCATCCACAATAACGATTGTTGGCTTATGATTTTGAGTTTCTTTTTCTTCCATCTGTGCATAGGTTACAATAATAACCTTGTCACCCTTTTGAACTTTTCTTGCTGCTGCACCATTAAGGCAAATGCAACCCGAATCCGGCTCACCTTTTATAACATAGGTCTGAAATCTTTCACCGTTATTGACATCAAGTATTTCAACTTTTTGCCACTCTTTTATATTTGCAGCTTTCAAAAGTGTTTCATCTATCGTGATAGAACCGACATACTCAAGATTTGCATCGGTTACTGTGGCTCTGTGTATTTTTGAATATAAAAATTCTAAAAGCATATTTATACCTCACGGGGTAAATTATATAACAAACATATTTAATATAAAACAATTATTACAATGCGGAATCAATAATACTTTTGACCTGTTCAAAAACTTCGTCGATTGATTTTGTCGAATCTATTACTTTTACTCTTTGGGGTTCATGCTTTGCTATTTCAAGATACCCGAAACGTACACGGTTAAAAAATTCATTCCCCGCACTTTCCATACGGTCTTTTTCTTTTCCTACACGTTTCATGGATGTTTCTATATCTACATCAAAAACAAAAGTCAAATCAGGTACCCGCCCTGCAGTTGCAAGGTTGTTGAGCATATTAATTCTTTCTATATCAAGTCCTCTGCCATATCCTTGGTATGCAACGGTAGAATCTGTATGTCTGTCACAAAGAACTATCTGCCCTTTTTCTATTGCAGGATTTACGATAATATCAATATGTTGAGCCCTGTCTGCAAGAAATAAAAAAGACTCACACCTGTTAGAAACTTCTCCGTCATAGTTTAGCAGAATTTCTCTGACCTTTTCTCCGAGTCCTTTTGCCCCCGGTTCTCTTGTTGTCAGAACATCAAACCCTTTATCGATAAGGTAATCCCTTAGCATATTAAGCTGAGTGGTTTTTCCGCAACCGTCAGCGCCCTCAAAAGTTATAAATAATCCTTTTTGCATGACACATATCCTCTTTATTTAATTATATACAAAAAATTTTTGGTATTTATACAGTAATAACCGCAGAATGTCATTGTTCGCTCGTCAGGGTGTGTAATCAAGCTTTCGGGTATTCTATATATCAAATAATACAAATTTCAGGCTTAAAATCTCATACTTTAGTATGAATTTTAAAAAATCATTAAAGTTTTTTTAATTCATGCCGTATATATAAACAGAAGGTTCATGGATTTTAAAAGGAAAAGTTATGACTAGAGAAGAAAAAAAGCAGTCAGGGGTTTCTATATTCGGTCAGTCTGATTATCTTGTAGGAGCCGACCCCATTGAGGAAATGTTTGCGCTTAACTTAGGCGATTTTTTAACGGAGAATTTAATATCTGAAGATTTAGCTAAAAAAATCAGCGTAAAATCAAATAAAAAAGAAAGACTTATAAATCAGTTAAAAGAACTTATTGATTTATATTCTTCAAAAAATACACTTCACGTTTTGGATTTTGACAACAAAGAAGAAGTTGCAATCTATACTTCAATCGCAAAATCCATAGTCCAAATGCTTGAAGTTGATTTTTGCAGAATATATTTTGAAAAAGATGAAAAATTTACCCTTATAGGAAATTCTCAAAAAGAAAATACTGAAATTAAGTTTTCAAAAGAGGAACTTACGCATAATGAAATTATTTCTAAAGATAATTTGTACTGTGTTTCGATTAGAAATTCCATCACCCCAATCGGTGCAATAGAATTTTATACGGAAGAAAAACTTGAAGATGACTTTTTGGAAGTTGTATTGAGTATTGCAAATCTTTTAGGTACAACAATTACACTTCAAAAAGTTATCGAAGAAACTCATACCGCTATTGATAACAGCGAATCCTCAGAATTTGACCTTAAAAAACTCAGAGGGGATTTAACCGCACTAATCGGTGATTTATGCGATTATCAGCAAAACTTTGTCGAATCTCTTGCAAATGCGGTAGACCGCAAAGGTCAATATACTGTTTCACATTCACGCAACAGCGCAAAACTTGCAAGAGGTATTTGTGCAAAACTCGGTCTGAATGAAAAAACAACGGATTTAATTTACTACGCTGCATTGTTGCAAAATATCGGTAAAATCACGCTGCCTGAAAAATTGTTTGCAACAAACGGCAAGCTTTCACCGGAAGAACTCAATAAAATCAAAAACCACACAAATGTCGGTGTTAATTTGCTTATGAATATAAACTTCCTGTCAGAAGTTGTACCGTATATTACATATCAGACAGAACGTGTAGACGGTTCGGGTTCTCCTGAAGGATTGAGGGGACAATCAATACCTTTAGGTTCAAGAATTATTGCAGTATCTGACGCATATTGTGCAATGACTTCCGACAGACCATACAGAAAAGCAATGCCGCCGGAGCAGGCACTTTCTATAATGAAAGAAGAATGCGGTATAAAATGGGATGAAGATGTTATAAACGCTTTATCTCAGGCTATAAAATAATTCCCATGGTTAATTAATTATATAAAGTAATGGTATTCCCCCAAAAAGGAATACCATTTTTTTAGAATATGTTCTTATTTGTGATATGTTTCACCTTTGATAATTTTAAATGCACGATAAATCTGCTCAATAAGAATAAGTCTTGCAAATTCGTGAAGGAACGTCATTTTTGACATGCTCATTTTTAAATCCGCACGCTGCGAAACATTTTCCCCGATACCACAGGATGAACCTATAACAAATACAATTTCTTGTGTCCCTGAGTTTGTAAGTCCTTCTATCTTTTTTGCAAATTCTTCGCTTGAAAATTCTTTTCCCTTAATTTCCATTGTTATAACATAATCAGTAGGCTTTATATTTGAAAGAATTTTTTCACCCTCCTGAAGAAGTGCTTTGTTGGTAAGGTTTTCATCCTTAATTTCAACGGGACTTAACTCAAGAATATTAACCTGCGCATAAAGAGTCAGGCGTTTTAAAAATTCGTCGATTCCTGATTTTAAGAACTTTTCTTTAATTTTTCCGAGTGCAATAATTTTAATTTTCATCTTAATTTTATCTTTCGGACATTTCCCCATAAAAAAGGTAAAATTATTTTATTCTTCTGCTACTTTATCGCCTTGCTCTATATAAACAGATCTTGATGGGAACGCAAAGTCTATATTATTTGCTCTGAAAGCAGCTATCGCCTGTTCCAAAAATTCACCTCTGACTTTTAAAAATTTGAAATAAGAGCCTGTTTTTACATATCCCATAAATCTTATATTGATTGAACTGTCACCCAAATCGTGTATCGCAATAGTAAAATCATTGTGGATGTCTTTGTGATTTTTACCGATTTCATTAAGCACTTCTTTAGCTTTTGCAATAGCGTCGTTTGAAGTTGAATAAGTCACACCGAAGCTTACTTTCAGTAATCTTTTGTGTGCCATGGAAACATTTGTAACAACAGCATTTGCAGCCATGTTATTAGGAACCGTAATTAAAAAATTATCCAAATCTCTTATTTTTGTTGAGCGGATGGAAACATCTTCCACATAACCTTCTATGCCGTTTACCTTTACATAATCCCCTATTTTATATACTTTATCTGATAGAATTGAAAAACTTCCGAAAATATCTGCAAGTGTGTCCTTTGCCGCCATACCGACAGCCAAACCACCGATACCGAAGCCTGCTATTATGGATGACATTGAGTATCCTTGAGTTTGCAAAACTCCCGTAATCGCAATAAATACAAGAATAACTTTTATTATTTTCATAATTATCGGAACAAATCTCAAAAGCGGAGAGTTTAATTCCTGACTTCTTATTTTTTCGGTTATTTTTTGGTTTACGATATTGATAACCTTAAAAATTACAGCTAAAAATACAACATTTATTGCAATAGCTATAAGTCCTGTTTGTATTTTCGGGTCTAATGCCATTTCCTTTTCCTCAAAATTTTTATGTCATGGTATAATTGAATTATACATAAAAAATCAAGAATAGTAATGTTTGATATAGGAAAAGTTGATAAAAAAGTAATAGCGGTTTTGGGCATAATATTGTTTTTATGTGCAGGCATGGCATTTGAAAGATTATACCAGCCTTACAACAAAACCCTGAAAATATATTCACAGGCATTGGACAGTTATAACACGGGCGATTACCAAAATTCTTATTTTTTATTTTCAAGGGTCGGACATTTTTCTAAATTAAAGCCTGCTGCGCTATACAGACAGGCACTATGTGCAAATAAGCTCGGGGACAAGTCATCTGAGATTTTGGCATACAGAACGCTGATAGAAAATTTCCCTGCAAGCAGACTTGTGAATGATGCAAGATACAAAGCGGGGCAGCTTTTAATTGATTCAAAGCCGAAAACAGCGAAAAAATATTTTAAAGCTGTAATACGTTCAAATATAAAAGATGACTATAAAATCGCATCGGGATACTTTATTTCAAAAATTGACTCAAGAAATCCGAAATCAGATAAAATTGAAGTTGAATTAGGTTTCAGAGAATATTTGAAAAAATATCCCAACGGTCGTTTGGCATTGAATGTTGCAAGAGATTGGAAAGAATACAATTCTGATATTAAATCTTCTGATGTAACACTGATAGCAAGAGCTTACAATTATTCGGGGCTTGTGTCTGATTCCGTAAAGGTTTTGTCTGATGCAAAATTTGCACACAGTTGGGCTTTGCAGGGGATAAATGCTTTCTTAAACGGTAATACTACTGAGGCTAAAAATATTACGCTTACCGGAATTTCAAAGTATTCCGATAATGTTCCGAAATCCGATTACACAAAGGTAATTGATTTATATATAAAAAACGAATCAAAATCGGTGCTTCCGTTTCTTGCAGATACTGCAAACGGAAAATATAAGGATTATCTTATTCATTTAAAATGTAAAAATTCTTCAGGCATGGATAAATATTCCTGCTATGAAAATCTGTATGCAAAGTATCCTAACGGAGATTATTCTCATATCTCAATGATAAATGCTATGCTCGGAAGTATATTAAGCGGCAATTATAACGGCGCAAGAATTATTGCAAATGATTTTATAATGAAATATCCCGATTCTGAATATGTGCCTATGGCAATGTTTTGGATTGCAAAAATTAACCAAAGATTTCATTCATTCGGGGACAGCAGTGCTGTGTTTAACGGGATTATAGAAAAATATCCCGATTCTTACTATGCTTATCGTGCATTTTGGATTCTCAACAACTTAAAATCCTATACTCTAAATGTGCAGATAGAAAATAAACCGGTAAAATATCCTTATAAAAATAATAATATCGGTACGGCTTTATACAACCTTGTTAAGCTTAACGATTATGATATGATTGAAAAATATACGGATGATGAGTTTGTAAAAAGCTGGTGTGAATATCAAAAAGGGAATTACATAACTTCTATGCATACGGCAAAGAAAGCTATGGATAAATTACAGGTAAAACCCGATAAGAATGATTTGAGATGGCGTCTTGTCTATCCCGTAAAATATTATGATGAAATTACAAAATACTCGCAGCAATTCGGGAATGATACTGCCCTAATTTTGGCAATAGTAAAAGAAGAAAGCCATTTTAACAAAGATGCGGCTTCAGGGGTTGGGGCAATCGGGCTTATGCAGCTTATGCCGCAAACAGCACAGGAAATAGCATCAAGAAATGATATTTTGCTTGATATTACAGAGCTGCTTCATCCCGAAACAAATATCAAACTTGGAAACCTTTATTATTCAAATCTCAGAGCTGCACTGAACAACAATGACATATACGCCGTTGCATCCTATAACGGAGGTATCGGTTCTGTTGTAAGATGGAAAAATAATCTTAAAGCTGACTCTGTTGATGAATTTGTAGAACAGATACCTTACGAAGAAACAAGAAACTATGTTTTCAAGGTGCTAAAAAGCTACTGGAACTACATCAGAATTTATCAAAAATAAATCTGACCAATAATAAATGTTAAGTTATTTAATATTTGCATATATGTATGACGTTTTCATGGTACAATTCAAACAATAGTCGGGGGCTTTAAATGGAATTAATCGAGATAAGAAATAATTTGGTAAAATTGGCATATACGGATGAAAACAGACCTGTACTCGGACAGTTTATTGCTTTGACATCTGATGAAAAGTCTTATGTTGCACAATATGTAAATCTTAAATCCGATAATACAACTTCTTTTGCGGTCGCAAAACTGATGTTTACATTTTCTCAAGACGGGGTTGTAAACGAATATGACGGTTCAACACCGAGCATGTCAAGTCAGATTGTCAATTTAACCGCAAAAGAGCTTTTGGATTTGCTGCCTGTTGAAACACCTTTGAGAATAGGACCCGTTTCGGGGCAAAGAGATATGCTTGATATTGATATATCTGTTTTTGAACACAATTTTGTTGTTTTTGCAGAACATGATTATGAAAAATCTGTATTTACCTCAAATTGTGTAAGACAGCTTTTCAGAATGAAAGAAAAAAGTATTATCATTGATAGCGATTCCGTATACGGAGAGTATTCAAAAATTGTTATAGGCAAGGATTTCAAATTACCTCTTAATGCTCAAATGATAGATTTTATTTTTGAATATGATTTAAAAAATGTTGATGCACCGACAAAAGCAGTAATACAGGATATTTTCTATGCGGTTCAGCAATATATCAAAACTCTTGATAATCAATTTTTACCGATAGACAATTTTATTGATGTTGTTACCGCTCAATACAAAGAAACACAAATGCCTGAATTGGCATTACTAAAGAATAAACTGCTAAAATATAAAGAAGCTGATATTTTTGCAAATGATTATGAGGAAGTATCCGCACTTATTGACAAATTAAATAAAAGAAATTGCGTGGTAGTTAATATAAAGGATATTGTTCCCGAATTACAAAAAGAAGTAATAAACTATATCCATTCGGTACTTGAAGGTTTTGATAAATATGTATATTTCTTTGTAAATCTTACAGATGACAATTCCGATAAAAAACTGATTAAACGTTTGATAAATCACAATCATGTGTTTACAACGATTTTTGCAAGTCATTTGTATAAATATGAAAAGGAATTAAAAGCCCATGCAGGGGAAGTAATGTTCTTTGCACCTATGACCCTGCAGCATGATTTTGCGGCATATAATACTTTCCTCAACAAATTAAATCCTCAGGAAGCCGTTATTTACGGAAAATTGACTCAAAACATTCCGTTTATTGTGAATATTGAAGATTTAGAGCTTGATTTGACAAAGGATGATGTATTCGGAGATAAAGAAATATTTACACCGGCATTTGATGATTCGGATTTAATGACGGAAGACAGTTTTTTTGCTCCAATAGAGGAATTAACTTCGCAAGAATTGCCTCAGGCTGAACCTGAACAAATTGAACCTGAACCGGAGGTTGAAGAATTGCTGCCTGAAGATGCGGATATTGATGATTTTGGAGTCGATAATGACAATATATCGGCAGATGATGATGAACAAATTCCTGATGAGGAAGAAAATACCGAAATTGATTATGAACAGTTCGAAAATCTTCAAACCATAAGTGATGATGAAGAATCCGAATATGAATATGATGCTCAAGAGGAGGATACTTCAGAAACTGAACAGTTTGAAGCTCCCGAATCAGATGAAACCGCAGACTATGAGCTTCCTGATGAAGAAGCTCAGGAAGAAGTTATCGAGGACAATTCTGAACCTGAGCAGTCAAATGTAATTGAGTCTGTTGAAAATATAATGCAGGATTATGAGGAAGAAGAAACAACAGAATCTTTTGAAAATTCTGAAAGCGAACAGCCTGTTTCAGAAGATGAAGTCGTTAGTGATGAACCTCTGACAGAGGATGATTTGGATTTTATTGAAAATAATCAGGATGATATTTCGGCTGAAGAAGATGCTATACCTGATTATTCCGATGATATGGAAGAAAAAACACCGCCTGTGCCTGTTTTTGACACCGAAGAAGAAATTTCCGATGCAGAAATTGAAAACATAGGTTTTAAACAGGGAGATGAAGTTAATCATCCCAGATACGGCAAAGGGGTAGTTGAAAAAATTATTAAATACGGAAATAAAACGCTTTGTTCAATATCTTTTGAAAATGTCGGCAGACGTCTTTTAGATCCGTCTATTTCTGATTTTGAAAAAGTATAAATATATTTTCGGTTTTTGCGGGGATAAAAATTATGGTAAAAGAAACATATTTGCATGACAGGCATGTTGCATTAGGGGCAAAAATGGTAGATTTTGCTACTTGGCATATGCCTGTTCAATACACTTCAATTATTGAAGAACATAAGACTGTGCGTGAAAATGTCGGGGTTTTTGATGTTTCGCACATGGGAGAGGTTTTTGTATCCGGAAATGATGCAACAGATTTTTTAAATTCGGTAGTCCCACAGTGTATAGACCAACTTCCTTATGAAAAAGCTGTTTATTGCCAGCTTACAAATAAAAATGGCGGTCTGATTGATGATTTAATAATTTATAAATTGGGGATTGAAAGCTATCTTATAATATGTAATGCCTCAAGAATTGATGAGGATGTAAATTGGCTTGTTCTCAATAAAAGAGGATTTGATGTCGAGATTGATAATCAGTCGCATAATTATTCTCTCATAGCTTTACAAGGTCCGAAAGCAATAGATTTAATGAAAAAAATCGGATATGATATAGAGGAACAAAAATCATTCACTATTAAGCCTGCAACCGTTGCGGATTTGAAATTGCTTGTATCAAGAACGGGTTATACGGGCGAAGACGGGTTTGAAATCCTTGTCGAAAATGAAAGCAGTGAATATATTTGGGATGAAATACTTAAACAGGGACAGGAATTTGGCATAAAACCGATTGGACTGGGTGCAAGAGATACATTGAGGCTAGAAGCGGGACTGCATTTGTACGGAAATGATCTTGATGAAACAACAACCCCGATAGAAGCAGGTTTAAGCTGGTCTGTTCCAAAAGTAAAAGTGTCTGATTACAACGGTAAAGATGTCATAATGAATCAAATCCGAAACGGGGTATCAAGAAAATTATACGGGCTTGAAATGCTTGATAAAAATATCCCTCGTCACGGGTATGATGTATATTACAACGGTGAGAAAATAGGGAATGTTACAAGCGGCGGGGTTGCCCCGAGTGCGGGTAAAAATATTGCACTTGCATATTTGAAAAATCTGCCTGAATTAAAACAGGATTCTGTTGTTCAGATAATGATAAGAGAAAAGTTGCATGATGCAAAAATTGTTAAAAGACCGTTTGTTCAAAAACATAACAAGGTATAGTAGTAATAAGGAGTGATAAAAATGAGTTATACAGATGAAATGTTATGCACCAAATCACATGAGTATGTTGTAAAAGAGGGTGCAAATTATGTTATCGGATTGACTGATTACGCAATTGAACAGCTTGGAGATATTGTATTTTTGGAATTGCCTTCAGTCGGAGATGAATTTGAAAAAGGTGAAACATTTTCAAATATTGAATCTGTTAAAGCCGCATCAGAAATTTATATGCCCGTAAGCGGCAGAATTTCAGAAATAAACGAAGAATTGGTTGATTCTCCCGAAAAATTAAACGAAGATTGTTTTGAAGGCGGCTGGCTTGTAAAAATAGAACCAAACGGCTCGGAATCTGAATTTGATGATTTAATAAGTTATGATGATTATAAATCTGAATTGGAATAGCGGAATATGAAAAATTTTTTGGTACATAACGAAGAAACAATAGCGAAAATGTGTGAAGCAATCGGGGTAAGTTCTGCTCAGGATTTATTTGGGCAAATTCCCTCTGATGTCAGGTCTGACGGATTGAATTTACCTGACGGCTTATCGGAAATGGAAACTCAAAAAAAAGTAATTAAACTTTCCAAAAAGAATAAGACCGATTACTTATGTTTCAAAGGCGGCGGAGTTTATAACAAATTTATTCCTGCCTGTATCAGTCAGGTGGCAAACAGATTTGAGTTTAATACGGCATATACTCCCTATCAACCTGAAATTTCGCAAGGGACTCTTCAGGTTATGTATGAGTTTCAGACAATGATTTGTCGTCTGACGGGAATGGATATTTCAAATGCAACCGTGTATGATGGCGGTACGGCTTGCGCTGAAGGTATTTTAATGGCATGTCGTATAGCAAAAAAATACAAAGTTTGTGTTATGAATACTCTGAACCCTGAATATAAAGAGGTTATAAAAACATACACGTCCTCGCAAAATATTTCTGTCGATTGGGTAGAAAAAGTGCCTGAAAATCTTGGCGAATATGCCTGTGTACTTGTTCAGACGCCTGATTATTACGGAGAAATTGTTGAACCTGTAAAAAAAGATGATTGTTTGCTGGTTGTTTGTGTGGATGTTTCTACTCTTTCAATTCTGAAAACTCCGTCAGAATATGGCGCAGATATTGTTGTAGGGGATATTCAGCCGCTTGGTATACCGATGAATTTTGGAGGACCTTATGCGGGGTTTGTTGCCTGCAAAGAAAAATATATGCGTCAGCTCCCTGGTCGTCTTGCGGGAAGAACGTTTGATAAAGACGGGAAACAGGCTTTTTGTCTTACTATACAGACAAGAGAACAACATATAAAAAGAGAAAAGGCAACAAGTAATATATGTTCAAATCAGGCTTTAATCGGGCTTTGTGCAGCTTTATATCTTAGTGTTATGGGCGAAAAAGGCTTTTATCAGGCAGGTTATCTCTCTGCAAAAAATGCACATATTTTAGCAGATAAATTGAAAAATAAAGGTATAAAAGTTTTGAATAAAAACTTTTTCAATGAGTTTACAATAGAAGTTGAAGATGCAGACAAATATTTGTCGGAACTTGAAAATAAAGGGATTTTGGGCGGGATAAAAATTGATTCTCACAGAGTGCTTGTTTCCGTAACGGAAATGATAACTCCTGAAGATATTGATTTGTATGTCGGTTAAATCAGACAAGCAAAAAAGAGAAACATATGTTTCTCTTTTTTTTAATTTTTAGCATTAGAAAATCTTATGCTTTTGTAACTTTTCCGCCTTTAATGCAAGAAGTGCAAACTCTGATTCTTTTTGTAGCACCGTTTACAACAGCTCTTACTGTCTGTAAATTAGGTTCTTGAGTATGAACATTCTGTTTATTTGAAAAAGAACGGTCAGCTGATTTTCTTGGAGCTTTTCCACATACTTCACAACATTTTGACATAGTTATTATTTCCTTTTCTTTGTCGGCTAATCTGTAACATTCCCATCTTACATTAAAAATACTTTTTTGCAAGTTTAAGACCAAAATATATGTTAATATTTGTAAAACAATATGAAATTATGCAAATTTTTCTTTTAGAATTTTTATATAAGCTATGAAAAATATAATATTAATATTTATAATAACAATAATATTTTGTTCATCGGTTTTGGCAGACCAATATGTTCCAGAATTTGGCAAAATGCAGATTATGCGTTGTGAAGTCGGAGAAACAACTTTCAATGCGGATGGTTCTGTTGTTTCAAAAACAAATTATCACAGACTTGTTAGGTTTGATGATGAAAATAATAAAATTTATATTCAAAAAGAACCTGTTGCTAATATAAAAAAGATTGGGGATAATACTTTTTCATTTGCAACGGAAATGATAACGGATGATTCGATAATATCTTCTCAAATTCAGATAGACCGTAATACTTTGCGTTATGTTTCTCAATCTGAAATTGTTTATGACAATGCTGCTTTCGGTGTTTACAGTGCAAAAGCCGAAGGTGAATGTAAAATTTTGAATTAATATATTTTAATGATTTGAGCAATTTTCCCGACAAAAAATACTTTATTAATATGTAGGTTAAAGGTTAGTTATTTTTATGGGAAAAACGGTAGAAGATATTTGTAATTTAATGTCCAAAACTGTCCGTACGGATATCACAACTGTGTCTGAAAAGCCCAGGACACTTTCATCCGTTACGGATTATAATATAGTGCAAAGCGGTGTAAATTATCAGCCTTTGTATGATGAGGATGAGCTTTATGATAAATTACAAAGGGCGATTACAAAAGAGCTTGCGCTTGCGCTTGACAAAAATTCTGTTAAAGATATAAAACATCTTAAAGAAAAATACGGTCATCTGAAAGAGTTTTCGCAGGCAAAGAATTTGTTAAACCGAAAGTGCAAAGAAGTTTGGAATGTGTATAATCCGCTTAAAAAAGTCCCCAAAGAAGCGATGAAATCCCTTGGAATTACAAATGTTCCTGCACTTGAGGAACTTCTTGATACGGGTATAAAGTTTGCGCCTGACAACCCTGAAATATTAACCTCTGTTATCACTTCTGTAATAAAAAATCCGAATATGGATTATACAATTGAAGATATACACAAATATCTTGTGCAAATGAGAGCGAAACGCAAATATGTTTGTGATGCAAAAGCTGCTCAGTATTTGATAAAAGAACATAATTACAGTACCCAAAAACTTTCGGATTTAGGAGCTGATAAATCTGTTATAAAAACCGCACTGAAAAATTTGCCGCTGAAATTGCAACTGAAATATTATTTAAAGGCATTTCGTTCAGTTTGCAGATTGTATCTAAGTCGGGAAGTTGATAAGTCGGGAAGTTGATAAGTCGGGAAGTTTGTAGCGTGCAATATATTGCACGCTACTTTACTGTTTAATTCCACATATCTCAATGCATCTGTGCATCAATTCAGGCTCTTGGGTGGGTTTCTTCGTAAACTTCTTTCATGTGCTGCATTGATATGTGGGTGTAAATTTGGGTATTTGAGATACTTGCGTGTCCCAAAAGCTCCTGAACAACCCTCAAATCCGCCCCGTTTTCAATCAAATGGGTTGCAAAGCTGTGTCTGAACATGTGCGGAGTAACGTGTTTAGGCAGTTCGATTTTTTCAACTACATCATTTATTACGTTTCTGATCATTCTCGTTTGCAGTCTGTAACCTGTTTTGTTTATAAATACAGGGGTGTCATCATTTATTGCAGGTCGGGTGTACCCTTTCGCAACCAAAGGACGTGCAAGGCTGATATATTTTTCAAGATAATCTTTTGCCCTGTCTGTTACAAGGATTATACGTTCTTTTGCGCCTTTCCCGAATACGGTAATTTCGTTGTTCGCAAGGTTAAGATTTCCGAAATTAAGGTTGCTTAACTCCGAAATTCTCATTCCGCTAGCCCATAACAATTCCAAAATTGCTCTGTTACGGTATCCCGCCGGTGTTCCTATATTTATATTATTTAATATTTCTTCCACCTCATCCGTTGAGAGGAATTTTGGCAAATTTTTCGGTCGTTTGGGGGAAATTAAATTTTGTGCAGGATTTGATTCAACTTTTTTCTCCCGAAATAAATATTTGTAAAAAGTCCTTATGGATGCTATCTTTCGGGCTATTGTAGTTTTTTTGTAGTTGAATTTCTGCATAAAGTGCAAATAATCTTTCAATTTTGAAGAATCTGCCTTTTCACAGGTGTCATTTCCAAGCCATATAAGGTAGCTCAATATGTCTGAGCAATAGGCTTTTGCCGTATGCTGCGAAAAGTTTTTTTCGACCAGAATATAGCCCTTAAAATCTTCTAAATCTTTCTTTGAAATTGTATTTAAACCCATTTGTAAACTCTATTGCTTTTTTATAATAACTATTATACAATACTTTTATAAGATTTAGAATAATATTAAGCTAGAAGGTTAGGAGAAAACAATGAATTGTAAAAAATTACTGGTTACATCAATGATTTTGACATCTTGTCTTCTTTTTGCGCCTCAATCTTTTTCTGCTGAACCTATGAAAGTTCAAATCTCCAAAAACTATGTTGATATAAGCAGAATGATTGAATATACCAATTACGCAGAAGCAGATGCAAAGTTGAAAGAGATTTTACAGAAAAATCCTGATGATTTGGAAGCAAAAGCCTTGCAGCTGATGTCATTTGCTAAGCAATGGAAATTGGCTCCGGCTCAGTCAGAGTTGGATAAACTTTTGGCTAAATATCCGAATAATCCTCAGTTCCACTATGCTCAGGGCTTAGTGTATTTGATGAGAGAAACATCATCAGACGTTGAATATATTAAAAATATTACAAATTTATCAAATGCCGCTATTCAGGAATTTGTAAAAGCTGTTGATTTAGACAGCACATACTATCAGGCATACAATGCAATGGGCGTTGCAACTTTGAAATTGGGCAACAAAAAAGATGCTCAAGATTTGTTCAAAGTAGCTTTAAAAATCAATCCTGATTTTGCTCCGGCTTATGATAATTTGGGAAATATTGCTATGCTTGACGGCGATTTGGATCAGGCAGAAAAATATTATTTGGAATCTATAAGATGTAATTCACACAATGCAACTTCTATGTACCACATGGGACAGGTTGAATCAAGACGTGGGGATTACACAAAAGCATTGACTTGGTTAAACCACTCACTGCATATCAACCCGCAATCTTCTCCGGGATGGAACTTGCAGGGTGAATTATACTTAAAACAAGGCAACCAAGCTGCAGCAATAAATTCTTTCAAAAAAGCAAAATATGTAAAACCTGAAAACTTCAGACCTTATGTTAATTTAGCAGGGGTTTATGAAAGAAGATCAGACCACGAATTTGCTATGGAAGAATTGAAAACAGCTATTATTCTTAATCCTAACTATAAAGAAGGTATTTACAGAGTCGCTAATATGTCACTCGAAACTAAAAAATATCCTCAGGCTCTTGAATTCTATTCAAGATTGTTAGGTGATGCAACATACAACAATGCTGCAATCGTCGGTTTGGCTAATACATATTATGAAATGTCAAAAGATACAGCTGACAGTCGTGACTTTACAACAAATAAAGATGTTTATCTTGCTTATGACTATGTAAATGAAGCTATTCAGAGAACTCCGAATGATTTGAAACTTCATCTTGCAAAAATTAAGCTCGGTAAATTGACTCACCAGCTTGAACTTACTGAAGATAACCTGAACTACATTGTTCAATCTGCTTCTAATACTTTGATGGATACCGTAATCAAAGGGGAAGCTTATTTATCTTTAGGTCGTGAAGCTGATGCTGTTTATACATTTGAAAATGCAATCAATTTTGCAAACAGTATTGATGATGAATTATACTTATCAGAAATTCTTGTTCAGCATAAACAATTCAGAACAGCAAGAAAAGCTTTGCAAAAAGTTTTGATGGCTGATCCTGATAACAGAATTGCATTGAACGGTATTCACTACATTGATTTATGCGAAATGAAATCAAACGAATTCTTTGAAATTGCTTTAAGACAGTATAAAGAAGGCAACTACGCATCTACAATCGAATATTGTAACAGAGCAATCGACTTCTATCACAATGCTCCGTCAATTGCAAAACTTAAAGCTCAGGCTTATGAAGCAGAAAAGAACTACGAAGGTGCTGTCAAGTACTATACTCAGTATCTTGCTTTAGCTCCTAATGCTTCTGATAAAGCAGCTGTTGAACAAAGAATTCAGGTATTCAGTCAGCATATGTAATTCTTATTATTAAACAGAGTAAAATATATAAAGAAAAAGTTTGCAATTTGCAAACTTTTTCTTTTGTATAGTATAATAAATCAAACAGGGATTTTTGTGTAAATGAAAAAGAAGTTTGATATACGAAAAACATTTGAAACGTTTTTAAAAGAACCGCTTAGTATTTTGACTGAGGGGTTGTTTCAGATTGTGAATATCGAAGAGGACAACTTTTTTAAGCAAGAACCGTCTTTTCATATTGATTTTGTAAACAGAAAAACTCAAATAACTCTTATAAATAACCCTAAAATGTATAATCTGCTCCAAACCGTTCTTTGGAAAAAGAAATTATTAGAGCAGAAAGAATTGGCAAAAAAATAAGATTATTAATTTTTTGATATATAACTTCTGCACTTTTCATTGTATTTAAATGATTGCTCAATTTTTAATAGTATAATATCTAAAATTGTAGTTTGTTCAGCATCTCCATCTACAATTCTGGTAAGAGTATTAATTAAATATTTCGCATCTAATAGATTTACTGCTATATTTTTTGTAAGTTGTTCCAAATTTTCAAATTCTTCCATTCTTTTACCTATTAAATTATGTATATTGTATATTTTAACAGGTTGTATAAAATATGTCAATTGTTTATTATAATAGGCATGAAGAATAAAAGTGTCAGTGAATTTAGTAAAAAAATATGTATAAAAGTTCAATTGGAAAGACAAAAACGTAAATTGTCTCAAGAACAATTAGCTATTATAGCAGGTTTAAATCGAAATACAATAGGAAAGCTTGAGCGAGGAGAGGTTTCTCCCTCTATTGATACATTAGAAAAAATTGCAAAAGTTTTTTCAATGAGTTTTAATGATTTAACAGATGTTTCAAAGGTAAATATATAGTTTTATTCAGTTTAGCGTTGCTAAGCTGATATTTTTGTAATACAAATATTATATGGCAAATTTTTTACAGGCAAAATTTATTATAAGTGCTGAAAAACTTTCTCAATGTCCGAATTTTGGTTTGAGTGAATATCCGCTTTTGGGCCGTTCTAATGTTGGGAAATCATCTTTTATAAACGGACTTGCTAATAATAAAAAACTTGCAAAAACCTCTAATACCCCGGGAAAAACAAGACTAATAAACTTTTTTAATTTTAGTGATAAATTTATGCTCGCAGATTTGCCCGGATATGGATATGCAAAAGTGTCAAAAGAGGTTCAAAACCGCTGGCAGAAAAATCTTGAAGAATATTTGTTAAAACGTGATGAAATAAAGTATTTAATTCAGCTCATAGACGGTCGTCATGAAATTCAAAAGAATGATTACCAAATGAGGGAATGGGTTTTGGCATATAATTTGCCGATTATTACCGTAATTACAAAAACCGATTGCATATCTTCCCATAACAAAGTTGCACAGGCAATTGCTCATGTAAAACGTGAATTTGGCGGGGAAGTGTTTCCGTTCAGCGCAAATAATAACCGCTGCAATGAGAAGATTTTGGATTTTTTACTTGGAAATAATGAATAATTATTTGTTTTCAAGTTTGTCAATCTCATTGGACAGCTTTATCAGTTCTTGTTCCAGCTCTGCATTTTCTTTCGTGAGGTTGTTTATTCTCTCAATATTATGCTCAACCTTTGCCGCAAGATTAACAATTTTTTTATGGAGTTCTTTTACGGAATTTATAGCGGCATAAAACATTTCATCCCAACGGATTTTATAATATCCGTTATCGTCTTTTGTTACCGCATTTGGGAATATTAATTTTAAGTCCTGCGCAATAACTCCAAGTTGAGGGATTTTAAATTTATCCGAATTGTAGGTGTAATTGTATATTTTTAGTTTGGAAATCTTATCAAAACCCGCACTAAATTTGCCTGCAATATTTTTGAGTCTTATATCACTTTTCATATTTCTGACACCGTTTGGTGTTAATACCGGACAGCATGAACCTATACTTGTAATTTGGTCTTCCGAAGCATCAGGCCCTCCGGGGAAAAGTGCTCTTGCTGCATCAAGTTCAATACTGTGAGCATTATGTACGTTGTCATTGTAATCTTTATTATTTACACTGTTACATCTGTGCGGATTTGTTCCCCACAAATAGTTCGTATCTTCAAAAGGATTATCAAACAGAAAATCATAATCAAGCGGGGAAGTCCAATCGTAAGCATCCCTGCCGAAAAATCCTTGTCCTCCGTAATAATCTTTTTTGCTTAAAGAGCAGGAATATGCGCAGATACAGTGTTCTCTGCCTGCATATTCTTCGTGCATATATTCGTTATCATCTTTGATTCTTACAGACCTTTCGCTGCCGTCAAAACCGATTAAAGGTTTATGAGATGAGATTGCTTCTTTATACAATTTAAATCCCATCAGAGAAATTGTATTTGCATCCGACACGGAAGTTGTTTTTGGATTTTCCGCAGGGAAAGGAGATTTACCTATAAGATATGTCTGTCCTCTTACTATTAAATTCCCGTTCACAACAACGGAAGAATCTCCCAAAGATGAAGCTCCGGAAATAGCATCAGGATAAGGATATTTACTGCTTGCTGTTGCTAAATTATGTACTTCAAGAGTTGCTGCACTTCTGTATGTACTGACAGGCCCGCCTATCAACACACGCTCTTTTGTGTCCTGATAAAAACTTTGTGCAACCGTACTCATATTATTAGTATCAACCCCGACACCGCCGATACAGGTTGTATATTTAGATGTCGCATTTATACCTGAGCAGGATTTGTATCCGATAGCCGTGTTATACTGGAAGTTTGAAAAATTATTCCCGCTCGGGCTTGAAGTAAGCAAAGCACCGTAGCCGACTGCAGTATTATATTTGCCGCCTGCAAATGAAGAATATCCTAAAGCTACGTTATAATCGCCTTTTGTATAAATATTATCTCCGACTGCAGTTGTATAATTACTTTCTGACGAACGATTTTCGGGATTGTTTCCAATAAGGGTGTTATAATCGCCTTTTGTTGCATTATATACGTTGTTTCCGATAAATACGTTTCCGTCGCCTTCTGTAATGTTACTTCCGGCAGACATTCCGATAGCAGTATTGTAATGTCCTGTTTTTAAACTTTTTAATGCTTCGTATCCGATAGCTGAGTTGTGAGTTCCTGTTGTTAAATCATTAAGTGAATTTGTTCCTATTGCGGTATTACCTTGTGCATTTGTAAAATTGACGTTAGGATAAGAGCCGCCAAGCAAAATACTTCCGTTTGCCGCACCTAAATAACCGACTTTAGAATTGGCATATCGAAATTCTATTTGTTTTTGTTGTTTGTTGCCGCCTACTCTGTCTGTTGAACGAATTATAACCTTTGATACAGGCAGATAAGTTCTTCTGATATCTTCCATATCAATAGGTGTAATCCCTATCAAAGCTTCCTGCATCATAAATCTTCCTGGCGCATCGGCATAAATATCGTTATTCCAGCTTGCTCCGACAGCAGTCCATACATTATCAAAAGCCGCATTTGTGTAGCGGGATGTAAAAATCGGTGCAACAGCCGCAAGGATTACGGTCATGACGGCCATTATAACCATCAGTTCCGCAAGTGTGAATGCTTTATGAAATTTTTTCACTTTATTAAACATTCATTACTTCCTTTCAAGCCTGTCTAATCTGTGATTTAGTACGGAAATTTGTTTTTGGATATTTTTTTGTTTATTGTGGATATTTTTTATATTGTTTTCAATATTTGATATATCTAAAGCGATTTTTTCCACTTTAGACGCAAAATCTTTTATCGCATTTATCATTGCATAAAACATTTCATCCCAGCGGATTTTTAAAAATCCATCTTTGTTTTTTGTCACCGAGTTAGGGAAGATTTTTTGCAAATCCTGCGCAATTACTCCGACTTGAGGTGTTTTTGTTTTGTCATTTTTATAAACGTAATTGTACGGTTCAAGCAGCAGAATTTTTTCTATGCCGTCATTATTTTCGGCAATATCAGTTTTTAGCCTTATGTCTGATGCTATATTAGGACATCCGCTTCCGTTCGGATATCCGTCACTTGTACCGCAATTCCCGCCTTTATATAGAAGGTTTTTTGATTTAGGTTCTGCGGCTTTCAGGGTGGTACAGATATAATTGTTAAAAACAAGAATATTTCTGTAACTGTCGGAATCACAGCGATAATATGCCCCCTCTGCTCCGACTGTTTGTGTATCACTGAATCTGTTAAACACTATATTTGTGCCGTCAGATGGATAAAAATTGCCTCTTACAACAAGGTTTGAATTTATAACAACATTGGCATTTGAACCGTCGTTGTGAATTTCAAGCATACTTCTGCCTGCAAAACCTTTTGAAGTCCCTGATTGCGGACGTCCGCCAAGATATATATGTTCTGCACTGTCAGTATTAAAACTTTCAGGTGTATTATTTGAAGATATTGCAGAATTATATCCTATACAAACCCTTCTGCCTGAATTGTTTCCTGAAATTGAGTCACAAGCTTCGTATCCGATAGCAGTCATATTATGAACGGCACTGTCACCTTTATTGTATGTTCCGTAACCGATTATTGTATTGTTAGCCGCAGATGTTGCGGTAAATGATGAATTTATTATAGTATTGTAAGAAGCATTTGTGTTTGTAAATCCCGAACCAGAATTTACTCCTGCGAATACATTATAAGAACCTCTTGAACCTGTCCAGCTGGAGCTTTCATAGCCGATATAACTGTTTGAAAGATAGCCAAGTGCAATGTTGCCTGTTGCGGCAGAATCAATTTCGTCTAAACCCGAACCTGCACCTGCACCTATATAAATTCCTTTTTTTGCTCCCGAGGATGCTGTCCCCCATTGCGAAGCGGCACGGTGCCCGATTGCAGTGATGTAATTATTCTGGGTATTATTTGCAACAAGAGCTTTTTCCATTGCATAATTCCCTAAAATAGTACTATTGTTTGAGGTGTTTCCGTTTACAAGATTTGACAGTCCTGCAACAGTGTTTCTCTCTCCGCTAGAAGTACTCATATTTGAGCCAAAATAGACATTATTTGAAGTAAGTAGAAGGGTTCCTGTGTTTATTCCTCTGCCCTGTTGGTCTGTGTCAGGTGAAAATCTGAATTGCATTTGAGGCTGTTTGTATGTTGTGCTGTTATATGTAATATCACCGGTATTTATTGATAATTTGCCTGCACTGTTATCTGCACTTGTAGGTATATACCCTACATAAACAGAAGAAGTCCAAGTTTCGGAGCCGGGATCAAAATAAGCATTTCGTTCACTGTCATTAGATACAAAATTCCAGATAGCTTCTGCTTCGTGAGTATCAACAACGTGTCTTTTTGTAACAATAGGTGCCATTGCAGCAAACAACAGGGCAATTACAACCAGTACGATTAACATTTCTGTAAGTGAAAATGCTTTGTTTCCTGTTTTCATCCTCAATTGACTCCAAAAATTTCCAAGCTTATATCTATTATAACATATTTATCGCTCAGGTTCAATATTATTAAGCCTCATGTTAAAATCTGTGTATGGAGCTATTTAGTAACTTATACAAGATTAAAATATTGTTTGTCTAGTCTTTTTTTAGGTCGGAATATCCGATTTTTACAATGTTTCTGCCCATCCGTTTTTCAAGTTTGTCTACACATTGAGAGAGTTTCTTTTTCTTATTTTCTTTGTCCGTATCTGCATATAGTGAAAGCTGCTGTGTCCCTTGTTCCCCTATTTTACTTAAAACTACCCCGACCGCACGATAAAGAACGTCAGGATTATAAATCTCTTTAAGCAGATTTATTGCAATTTTTGAAATTTCAAGTTCAAAATCTTCGGGAGATTCAAGTGTTTTATCCGTATAATAAACTTTAAAGTCTTTTGTTCTGAGCATTACTCCGACCTGAAGACATTTTGTATCGTAACTCCTTAATTTCCGACAAGAAGTATGAATGTGCATATTAAGCTCATTTTTAATAAAATTAAAATCAGAGGTAAAAATTCCGAACGCTCTGCTGTTTTGGATTGACTTAGGCACTGTTTGGTCATTAGATATTTCCGACACCATTTCTCCCAATAATTCGTGCTTCATTTCAATTCCGTTGATTCCGATTTGTTTATCAAGCCATTCATCCGATTTTTTTACAAGTTCAAGAGCCGTAAGTATTCCGTTCTTTTTCATTTTAACGCTTAAACGCCTGCCTATTCCCCATATTTCATCAATTTTTGTTTTCTCAAGTTCTGTAAGTATATCGGACATATTAATCTGGCAGATATGGCCGTCATAATTCTTCGCTTTGTCCGATGCAAGTTTTGCAAGAGTTTTTGAGCTGCTAATTCCGATAGAAACAGGAATATCAACTTCATCAATGATTTTTTGCCGCAGATATACTCCCAATTCATAATAATTTTTTTTATAAAGCCGTTGTAATCCCGTTAAATCTACGAAGGCTTCATCAATGGAATAAATCTGAACATTCGGGCTGAAATCCTTTAAAACAGACATAACCTGATAAGAAACCTGAGCGTAATAACTGTGGTCGGCAACGGGGTAAATTGCTTTAGGGTGTTCTTTTTCGCACATGAAATAGGGCTCTCCCATCCTTACGCCCATTTGTTTTGCTTCTTTTGAACGGGAAATAACGCATCCTTTCTTGTTTGAAAGGACACATACCGGTTTATTTTTTAACTCGGGATTGCGTTTTTGTTCGCAGGAAACAAAAAACGAATCACAATCAACTAAAGCAATGACTTCCTGTTTTGACATACTAACAGTATTGAATACATTATCTTCAAGGTCAATATTTTTCCTGATTGACTATATACAAATTTACAATTTCTCAAGTAAAACAACGGCATTCGCTTCTATTGCAAGTCTTTGCCCGACCGCATCAAGCTGCTCTTTGGTTTTTGCTTTTATGGAGATATCATTAGGTGAAATTTCAAGTATTTTTGCGATTGCAGATTTCATTTTAGGGATATAAGGCATCATTTTGGGCTCTTGGGCAATAATGTTACTGTCAATATTGACTATTTTATAACCTGATTTTTTTGTGTTATCAAAAACTTTTTTTAATAACACAGTACTGTCAGCCCCTTTGTATTTGATATCCGTATCGGGAAAAAGTGTTCCTATATCTTCAAGAGCCTGCGCTCCTAAAATTGCGTCAATGAGAGCATGTATAAGTACATCCGCATCGGAATGTCCCAAGAGTCCTTTTTCGTGTGTTATTTTTACTCCGCCGATTATTAAATCACGCCCCGTAACGAGTTTATGGATATCATAGCCCAAACCTATTCTATACATTTTTATTTCTCCTTAATAACAATAATAACAATATTAAATTGTTTGGTCAATTTAGTTAGAATAATGCAAGATATGTTATAATATTAATATGGCAAATAATCCTGTTTTGGTAAAACGAGTTGTTGTAAAAACGGATGTCCCTTCAAGTCCCAAACCTGAGGAAACTCAGTCCTGCGGTTGCGGCGGGGTTCAGGACGATTACGGTGTTTTGCAAATTTATTCTCCGTTTATGGCTTTTTCATCCGGTATAACATCTTTAACTGCTTTAATTGTTGTAGTATTAATTATTATGGCTTTGATTAATTTATTTTTCTATGCCTTTATGGGTTTAATTTTACTTTTACTGCCAAAAAGTTTCAAATGTTCAAAATGCGGTTATACTTTCAAATCAAAGGATAAAAATATAAAAAGATGTCCAAAATGCGGAGAATTGCTTGAAAAGGAAATTCGTGCCTATTGATATTACAAAAACATATAAATGAGTATATTTTTATGCTAAAATTTTTTTGTGAATAAGGTAAGTGAAAAAGTCAAAGATTTTTTGTTAAAATATAAAATTAATTCTGCTGATTTGGTTTATCTTGTTGCTTTTTCAGGCGGTGCAGATTCAATGTGCCTGCTGCATATATTAAAATCGATTACCGAAAATAAAATTATTGCACTTCACCTCAACCACAATTGGCGGGGGCAGGAAAGTGATGCGGAAGAACAAAATTGTAAGGATTTCTGTAAAAATCTCGGGATAGAATTTTACAGTGAAAAATTGGATGAAAATATTCCTCACACAGAAACCGCAGCAAGAAATGCAAGATATGAATTTTTCAGAAATTGTTGTAAAAAATTTAACAGTAATATTATATTTACCGCACATAATAAAAATGACAATGCGGAAACTTTAATATACAGAATTGCCCATGGTACAGGTGTTACGGGCTTGCAGGGAATTGCAGATGTAAGAGATATATTTTACCGCCCACTGCTTGGTTCGGAAAGAAAAGATATTGAAGCATATTGTGCTGAATTTGGGCTTACACCTAATCACGACAGCTCTAATGATGACACTGTTCATAACCGCAATCTTATACGGCACAACATTTTACCTCAAATGAAAAAAATTAACTCTGATGTTATCGCTTCAATTAATTCATTATCGGAAAGTGCAAAAGAAGACAGTATTATTATTAATGAATATCTTGAACTTATAAAAAATAAAATTTCCGACAGCGGTGAATATAATACAAAAAATTTTTTAAATCTTTCTTGTGCAACCCAAATGAGAATTTTATATTCTCTTGTTGCGCCGCTTGTTCCTCAAAACTATGATAGAGAAAGATTTGAAATACTGAAAGATTTTATTCTTGCCAACAGTGAATCAAAATCAGGCACTGTATGCTCTGTTACAACAGATTATGAATTGTTTGTCAGCAGAAAATATTTTAAGCTGCTAACCAAAACCGAAAAGAAAGAAGTTTGTATAAAAATTAATAAAACAGGAGAATACAAAAATGACGGAATTTATATCAATATTTCACAATATGATAATAACTCTGACAAATATGCTCCATTTTCTGATGGGGTTGTTTATGCTGATTTCGGAGGATTAGATTTTGATTTTGAATTAAGAACCCGAAAAGAAGGTGATATTATTGAACCTGTGGGACTCAAAGGACATCAGAAGTTAAAAAAATACCTTAATTCAAGAAAAATCCCTAACTATAAAAAGGACACTATGCTCTTTTTAGCTCAGGGAAATGAAATTCTGCTTGCTTTTGGGATAGGACTTAGTGAAAAAATCAAAGTTAAAACCGTTCCGACTCATAAAATTGAGATAAAATATTTATAAGAAGGTGCTTTATTATGAACGTAAAAGATTTAAAAGTATTGTTTAGTGAAGATGTTCTTGAAAAAAGAATAAAAGAACTTGCCGATGAGATGAACGAATTTTACAAAGGGGAAGAAGTGGTTGTAATATGTGTGCTAAAAGGCGCAGTAATGTTTGCAACTTCTCTTGTAAAATATATGACAATGCCGATAACAATGGAATTTATCCGACTATCAAGTTACGGTTCTTCTACGGTCACATCAGGGAAAGTAAATGCCGTAGATATTAAACTGCCTGATTTGAACGGCAAAAATGTCTTAATAGTAGAAGATATTGTAGATACAGGGCTTACCGCAAAATTTTTACTGGATTTTCTTGCAGTGAATTTTCACACAAAAAGTACAAAATTCTGCTCGCTTCTGGATAAAAAAGTACAGCGAAAAATAGATTTAGAGCCTGATTATTACGGATTTGAAGCGGAGGATAAATTTGTTGTAGGTTTTGGTCTTGATTATGACGGATATTTCAGAAATTTACCGTATATTGCATATAAAGAATAATGTTAAGAATAATTAAGTTTTATTACAATAAAAGCCTCTCCAGTTTTGAGAGGCTTTTTTATTTATTAACGAATGTTACAAATAATTACTTGATAGATTTAGCAACTTCAGAAGTGATATCCTGTCCGCCGTAAAGAACAATACCTTTACTTAAAACAACGTCATATCCTTTTGCTTTTGCCTTTGTTGCAATCTGAGCAGAAATTGATTCGTCGATAGCTTTTAACTTAGCAGCGTACTCAGTATCCATTTTTTCTTTTTTAGCTTGCAGCTCTTTATTATATTTTTCTTCTGCTGCTTGTTTTTTCTTTGCGTCACTGATAGAAGCAACGTCTTTTCTTGCTTTTTCAATAAATTTAACAATTTCTTCAGCCTTAGCCTGCTGTTCTTTTTTCAAAGCTTGTACTTGAGCTGATGCGTTTACAACGACAGGAACGTCGATAACCGCAACTGAAATGTCCGCAGCTTTTACACTGTTACCAAATGCTAATCCGCCTAATACAACTGCTGTCAAAGCCAATGTTCTTAATGTTTTTTTCATATTAAACTCTCCTTATTAACAATTTATATACTACCACAAATGTATTTTTTTGACCACTTATCATCCGTTTGATTTATTTTTTTGTAACATTCTTTACACGCATAAATAAAATTTATATAATGTTGCTAGTGGCAAAGAATATTTTTACGGTTTTTTGTAAAAATGTTGTAATAAAGAGTTCTTATTTCATATATTTATAAGACAATATACTTAAGGATATACAACTAGATATATAATAAAAATAGAAGGTGAATAGATCAATGAAAAAGACGAGAAATTTTAACAGATTCTTTGGTATTGCCATGGTAGCATCCGTATGCTGTGCTTTATCATCATCTGCCGTTTCTGCTGCGGGAATTGCAACCACTCCGACATACAACGGTTTTGGTTACAACGCAAGTGTTGTTGAAGCAAGAACCCAAACAGGAGCATCAAGTATCCACGATAGTGATATGATGAGATATGACAAAAACAGCCGTATCAAAGAAATGGATTACAGGGAGTACGAAAAGGCAAAATACGGTACAGGCGGTGAAGCTGTTACCAATTATGCTGCTCCTAACGACAACTATATGAAAGCCACTATTGATGAGATGGGTTCAAAGGGTGTTTATATAAACTCTATTGAAGTTTCCCCGTCCGAAATTTTAACAAGAGATGAAATCAATAGCGTAATCGGTAAATACGTTGGTAAAAACGTATTTATGTCCGATATTCAGGAGGCAATCAATGCCCTGAATAAATTGTATGCCGAAAAAGGTTATGTAACGGCAAGAGCATATTTGCCCGAACAAACAGTTACCAACGGAAATATTAAAGTCGAACTTATCGAAAGTAAAATCGGTAATGTAACTGTCGTAAACAACAAATATACTACAAGCGGTTATATTTTAAAACGTATGCCTGAAAAATCAGGTCAGTTGTTTGATATTGTTGATTTGGAACGTGACGTACTTGATTTTAACAGATATCACGACGGTGTTAATTTGCAGGCAAACCTTAAAGCTGGTCAGCAACCCGGAACAACAGATATTGAATTGACTGCGCAGGAAACATTCCCGTTCCACTTAATCGGTATGATGGATAACGCAGGTCGTCGTTCAACAGGTCAATTAAGAGGCGGTCCTGCAATCGTTGTTGATTCATTATTCCACCACAGAGATCAGATGTCCTTAGGTGCATATTTCTCTCGCGGGGCAACAAGTCCGTTCTTCGATTACAGTGTACCTATCAACAAAAAAGACGGTAGAATCGGATTTTCATTCTCTTCAACTTTTGCTCAGAAAATCAAGAGTGAAAATGCTTTAGTAAATGCTTTGGGATTGAAAGCTAATTCATATATTTACAGCTTGTACTATGATCAACCGATTATAAGAAAACAGGGTATAGAATTTAAGACTTACGCTGCTTTGAATTACAAACGTTCGAGAACTTGGTTCTCTAACGACGATTTTAGTATGTTAAGACCATACATTGAAGATAAGGACGAAGTTACAAGTATTGATGCAGGCTTCAATTTAAGAAAAGATACGAAATACGGTATTTGGTACTTCAACCAAATGGCAAGTATGGCAGTTCCTATATTTGACAGTGAATCAAGCTACTTCAAATATTCGGGAGGCTTGTTAAGATTACATGACTTCTCTCACGGCTTTATCGGTCAATTGAGATCAAGCTATCAGGTAATTCCTAACTCAAAACACATTCCTTATATGGATTTGTTCCAGACAGGCGGTTTGGCAACAGTCAGAGGATACTCGGAAGGTTTGTTAATGGGTAAAAACGGTTACTATGTAAGTGCCGAATTGATGTTCCCATTGTTGCCAAGAACAATAACTACAAAGAGCGGTACTCATAACTTTATCGGTAATTACCTCAAAGGTGCGGTATTTGCTGATACGGCAGGGGTATTCCCTTGGAACGGTGAAGACTATATGGGAAGCCATTTGTACGGTATGAATCACGACGGCTGCTACTTCTTAGCTTCAATCGGTATGGGCTTAAGAGTACAGTTACCGGGTGACTTGAGTGCAAGATTGTATTGGGGCTATCCGTTGATTAACAATGAATACGAAAACCACAGACACATGGGAAGATTCCACTTTGAATTGACTCTTGAACCTGATTTGGATTCGTTGTTAGCAAGGAGAGCAAAGAAAGTTCAGCCTGCTCCGGCACCTGCTCCGGAACCACAACCGCAGCCTGAACCGGAACCTGAATTGCCACCGTTGGATCTTCCAAACAACTATGATGACGTAAGGCACTATGACTACTTGTTAGACGGTTCGGCAACATCATTATAATAAATAAATTATTGTAATATAAAATGAATGCAGACTGCAGCGTATGCTGCAGTCTGTGTTTTATTATTTTTAACAATTTTGGGTAAGGGGTTTACAATTTTTTAATTATATGTTACAATGTTAATATAAATATTAATTTATCTTTAAATCGATTTATATTGTGAGGAAATTTATTAACTAATTTTTATTTAACTGTATTTTTATTTTTTAATTAAGAGGCTTTTATTATGTATGTAAACAAGTGCATTAAGTGCGGTCGTGAGTTTGAGACTAAGAATCCTAAAAGGGTAATTTGCCCCGATTGTTTGTACCCCGATAAGAATATGATGGTAGAATCATCTTCTGAGGGTGGCTTTTCTGCTGCTCCTGAACATCAAGCACAGCAACAGGAAAATAATCAGCAATTCTACAACAGTTATTCTGCGGGAAGTGACGACAGACCAAGACCTCAGCGTCAGTACAATAACAACAATAATCAGGGTTACAGACCGAGAAATAATTATAATAACAACCGTCAGGGCGGGTATAACAACAGACAAGGCGGATACAATAATAACCGCCAGAGTGGGTATAACCGTGATAATCAGGGAGGGTACAATAATAATCGCCAAGGCGGCTATAATAACAGATTTAATAACAACAGACCTCAGGGCGGTGGTTTCAAAAGACCTCAGAATAACAGATTTAATAACAACAATAACAGACGTCCTAACAACCGTAATAAAGCACCTAAGCCGTTACTTGTCAGCAAGGAGCAGTTGGAACAGATTGAATTGCTGTATAAGTTGATGCTTCCTTTGCCAAATCCTGATGCACACGAAGTAATCGGTGAAAAAATCGGTTTGGAACCGAGAAAAGTATTTTTCGGAATAAATTTAATCAGACAAAAAATGATGCTTCCGAAATTGCCTTATCCGAAACGTAAACTTGCAATTACTCCGGATCAGTTAAATGCAATTAAAATGCTTTATGAACCGTTGTTGCCTGTTCCTCCTATCGGATGTCACAAAATTATTGCGGCTCAATTAAAAATGGATGAATGGAGAGTACATGTCGGTATAGGCTTAGTAAGAGCTCAAATGGGTTTGGAACGTTGGAATCAGGACAGACCTGATGTTCCTGAAGAATTTAAAAACCAAAAATCAGATGTAACTGATGCAAAATCTGATGAACCGAAGAAAAAAAGAGGCAGACCTAAAAAGTCCGAATCCGAAGAGTAAATATGACCAAGTATGTTTCTGTCGGTAAGATTTTAAACTTCCATGGAATAAAAGGAGAAGCAAAAGTCGGTTTTTCTAAAAACCGTCAGGATTTCTTTTTTTCTTTGGAACAGGTTTTTGTGAAGAATAATAATGAATATCAGCCTTTGACTATTGATTCTGTCAGAAAAAATAAGAATTTTTTGATAATAAAATTTGCGGGTATTAATTCCATAAATGATATTTTGTCTTATAAAGGGCAGCTTTTGTTTGTAAATGAAGAAACAATAAGAGAAAATCTTGACGAAGATGAGTTTTTAATAGATGAGCTTGTCGGGATGGATGTTTTAGATAAAGAAAACGGCGAAAAATTAGGTTTCATTATCGGGGTTTCGAACAACGGTTCAACGGATTTGCTTTCCGTTAAAACCAAAACAAAACATATATGCTTGATACCTTTTGTAAAGGCAATAGTTCCTGATGTTGATATTAGCGGAAAGAAAATTTTAATAAACAATATTGAGGGGCTTTTGGAATGATATTTGATGTTATAACACTTTTTCCCGAAATAATAGAAGGTTATTGTAATGTAAGTATAATGAAAAGGGCAAGGGAAGCTGGTATTTTTGAAGTAAATGCTATAAATCCCCGTGATTTCACTCTTGATAAACATAAAAAAGTTGATGATACTCCTTATGGCGGTGGTGCGGGAATGGTTTTGGCTCCGCAGCCTTATATTGATGCTTATGAGAGTATAGAAAAGAAAACGAATTTTAAAACTGTTATGCTTTCCCCTCAGGGCAAACCTTTAGATGAGAGTGTTGTATGTTCTTTGGCTAATTATAGTCAGATAGTTATGCTCTGCGGCCATTATGAAGGATTTGACGAAAGAATACGGGAAATAATAAAGCCTGAAGAAATTTCTGTCGGAGATTTTGTATTAACAGGAGGGGAATTACCTGCATTGTGTCTGATAGATGCTGTTAGCAGAAAACTTGAAGGTACTTTGGGCAAAATAGAATCAGCACAAACAGACAGCTTTTCAAACGGACTTTTAGAATACCCTCAATACACGAAACCAAGAGAGTATAGAGGGTTGAGAATTCCTGAGGTATTATTAAACGGTAATCATCAGGAAATTGCACAATACAGGTTAAATCAGCAAATAGAACGCACAAAACAACGCAGACCTGATTTGTATGAAAAATATTCAGAAAAAAATAAATAATAGCAAAAAAAATTTTGCCTGTGTTTTGTTATAATGTCAGAAAAAGGGAAGTGTGAAAATATGCAGATACAGGCTATAAACTCAGGTTGTTATAATACAAAAATTAATGCGGATAAATTGTCTGCCGCCAAAAATTGTCAGCCTTTACAAAATAATGCTGATTCAGTATCATTTTGCGGATATTCAAAGGTTTTGAGTACGGTTGCATCTTCGATGTATAAAAATGATACGGAAGTAGAAAATGCTTTTGCAAAATTGTTTAAGTCTTTAAAAGAAGATAAAACAATATCTAAAATTTTTCCTAAATTTGATGCAATGGATGAAATATATGAAAATGGTGGTTTTAGAGGATTATTAAACGAAATATGGAAAACTAATCCTCAGGAAATAACAAAAAATTTGCTAAAAGGAAGTGAAACAGATAATGTTGTGTTGGCTTCAAAGGGGGAAAAACCTGTATTAGAGCTTGTCAATTGGGGCAAATTCGGCTTTTCTCAAAATAATCCAAATAATGTGATGATTTCTTTTTCTGATGGTAAAAGCAGAAATGTTGTCGAATTTTGCCTGAATAAAAAAGGTGATTGCACAATATCTCAGCAAAATGGTGAAGCAATGCATTATACGGAATATTATCAATCTACCGGTAACCGTAAATTTCAGACATATCAGTTCTCCGATTGTATGCCGGAAAGAACGTTTTTCAATAAAGACGGTTCAAAAGCATTTTGGAAAAATTTCTTCAGAGGTGGAACAGTACCTCCCGTATGGTAATTTAGTGAGGTAATTCTCTGTAAAGTTTTACTGCATTTATGAGTTTGGTATTATTTTGAATTTGGTAAATTCTTGCTAATGCCCATTCTGCAGCTTCACGACTCTGAACATCATCAATTTGTCCTGCGGAAGCGGATTTTTTGAGGTTTTTGTCAATGGTTGTGTAAATTCCAAGCATAGTTTTGTTATCAAGCTTGTGAATAGGTCTGATAAAATAATCTGCAACCCCGCCTGTGTGGTATTCAAGTGAGCTGTATAAAAGTTTAAGTATGTGTTTTGCGTGAGAAAGCTCATAATCAAGAAAATTTATAAGCTGTTCTTTTTTGCCGTGTCTGTATACATAAGCCTTAACTTTTTCAAAATTCTCAGGGTCAATATTGTTGATATCTTCGGCACTCATAATCTGAAGATTCATATTTTTTATATAGTTATCAACATCAGCAGTTGAAATATTCAGAGATTTTGCAAGTATCCTCTTATCTCCCGCTTTGGTGTATGAATTTCGTATAGGCTTGAACTTTATCAGAGGTCTGTTGCTCATAATTGTTTTGTAATCAGAGCTTGTAATCTGATGTTCTGCTATTTTAGTAATTTCCGTACTGTGATTTTTCATAAATTGAACTTTTTGAGAATCCGTCAGATTTGCAGAGCGCAGAACTTTCTGAACAGTATATAAATCAACCGGTTTTATTCCTTTAACAGAATTAATAGCATTAATTTTTTCGGTATCCATAGGGCTATTTTAGTGGCTATTTCAAAAAAAATCAACCCAAAAATGCTTAAAACTTGCAAAATATTTTCTTTTGTTATATATTTAACGGGTACAAAAAGCTATTAAAGGTGGTGAAAATATAAAATGGCAGAAGTTAAAGTAGGCGAAAACGAATC
>ERZ842401.580-NODE-580-length-53104-cov-7.502479_pt1 | contig 53104 bp, 57 predicted proteins | sample MGYA00521270_ERZ842401 | MGnify/ENA primary metagenome ERZ842401 (study PRJEB31892, sample SAMEA3878208) | bioreactor metagenome | biome: Moose rumen | place: Sweden | collected 2011-10 | study: EMG produced TPA metagenomics assembly of the PRJEB12797 data set... | reverse complement strand
ACCTCCATAGTCGGTAAACTATCTCAAGTCAGACACGGAAATTTGCAAGTGACCCATGAAAACTTGCAGCTTGATTCTCTCCGCCGTGATGTGCCTGGGCGCTCTCACGGCCAACGCCCAGGTGAAGGAAGATTTTGTCCCTTCACCCAACAACCAGTTCGGGAAAGAGTATCCGATGGTGAACTCCGAAAGATGTGTCCGCGTCAAAGTGAAAGCGCCGGATGCCAAGTCGGTGAAACTGGACATCGGTGCCGTGAAGTATGACTTGGTCAAGGATGCGGACGGTTACTGGGTGGGAGAATCGGCCCCGCAGGACGAAGGCTTCCACTATTATCAGCTGAATATCGACGGTGCCGATGTGCCCGATCCCTCCAGCCTCTATTACTATGGTGCCAGCCGATGGGGCAGCGGCGTCGATGTCCCGGCCGCCGACCAGGACTTCTACGCACGGAAGAACGTCCCGCAGGGCCAGATGCGCGAAATCTACTACTGGTCGGAAGTAAACCAGGCCATGCGTCACTGCTTCGTCTACACGCCGGCCGAATATGACCTCAATACCTCCAAGCGCTATCCGGTGCTCTATCTGCAACATGGCGGAGGTGAGAATGAATACGGCTGGCCGATGCAGGGCCGCACTGCCCAGATCATGGACAACCTCCTGGCCGAAGGAAAAGCCGTTCCTTTCATCATCGTCATGGACAACGGGACCTGGACCATGCCCCGTCCCGCCGCAGGCGCCCCTCAGACGCCCCGGCAGCAGCAGGGACAGCGTCAGGGAGGCGGATTCCAACTCCCTTCCAATTGGGCCGACGACTTTGCCAACACCCTCATCAAAGACGTGATTCCCATGATTGACGCCCGTTTCCGCACCATCGCCGACAAGGAACACCGCGCCATGGCCGGCCTGTCGATGGGCGGCATGCAGACCAAAGCCATCACCCTGTCCCATCCGGAGGTATTCTCCTCGCTGGGCATCTTCAGCGGCGGAACGATCACCGTAGACGACGCTGCCTCCAACAAGGAATTCCGTGACGGACTCAAACTGGTGTTCGTGAGTTTCGGCAGCCGTGAACTGGAAAACAGAGCGCCCGGTTTCGGCGGCGGCGATCCCAGGGAAGAGACCGAGGCCCTGAAAGCCACTGGCGTGAATGCCCACTTCTACGTCTCCCCCGGCACCGCCCACGAATGGCAGAGCTGGCGCCGCAGCCTGTACCAATTCGCCCAGCTGCTGTTCAGATAGTACCACAGCGGACACATAACACAGAAAAAGGGAGGTGAAAACCTCCCTTGATTTCTGTCGAGATGATCCGACTCGAACGGACGACCCCCACGTCCCGAACGTGGTGCGCTAGCCAACTGCGCTACATCTCGATGCCTATCTGCCTTTTTTAGGCAAGCTTGTTGATGTATACGGCCAGACCGCTCTTGAGGTTGGCTGCCTTGTTCTTGTGAATGACGCCGATCTTGGCCAGCTTGTCAATCATTGCGTACACCTTGGGAGCATTCTCCTGGGCTGCAGCCTTATCTGTGGTATTACGAAGGTCGCGGATCGCGTTCCGCGTTGTTTTTGCATAATACTTGTTATGCAATCTGTGACGCTCGCTCTGGCGGGCGGCTCTTTGAGCAGATTTAGTGTTTGCCATTATTTTATTTTTTATATTTGGTAGTGGGTAGGAGAATCGAACTCCTATTGCGGGAATGAAAATCCCGAGTACTAACCGTTATACGAACCCACCAAACTTTGGGACTGCAAAGGTAAGAATTTTTTATTAACAAGCAAAATTATTTTTCATCTTTTTTCCATTCGAATGAATAGAGCAAAGATTCCACCTGGCGGAGGTATTGGCGCTTGTCGTACTTGGGAGCATACACAAATGCCTCCAGCACAATGATATACTTGCCATCCTGGCTATAGAAGGAGTGCGAGACGAAAGGGCCGCCCATAAAATCGCCATGCACCTCCCAGAAGCCGCGGGTCTCCACAAATTCCCTTCCGTGGTAGCGCAGATAGCGCATGGAAGGCTCGATGGCAGTGGACGTAGTCATGTACGAACCGTCGAACATGCCCGGCACGTTCTCCTGCATAATCCGATTGCGGTTGGAGATGATGTTGTTCAAGGTAAACAGGCCCTCCACTTCCTGGACAGGGTACTTGTAGATAAGGACCGTCTGGTTGGTGTACTGCTTTTCATCGGCAATCCAAACGAAAGAGTTCGTGGCCTTGCGGAGTTTGTAGCCGGAGGGGAAATGGACGGTGCCGCCGGTGACAGCCTCCACAGGGTCGCGCAGTTTCAGCTCTTCGTACAGTTTGGCATTGTCGATGATGCGGTCCCTTTCGGCCTGCTCGAAATACTCGGCCACCTGGGCTCCGTTCTCCTGGAAGAGTTGGACGGCGCCCTCTTCGTCGTAGGCGTTGATCTGGGCCACTACCTGCGGCTGCGCCCACTGGTTGGTACGATAGACCATGCCGGTACTCTGGTTCTGCGGATTGATGTTCACGATGAGGATGTTCCGGTGCATCTTGAACATGTTGTTGAAGGTGCCGGTGGGCACGTTGGAGAGCGTGAAGAGCGGCTCCCGCTGGGCCAGGTACGGACAGTCATCGGCCAGCACGCCGCGGATGGCCACCCCAAGGTTGCCCTCCCACTGGTCACGGTCTATCACCACCAGCACTTCGCCGGCCTTGCCGCTTACGTTGGGCAGCAGGTTTCCTTTTTTCCCATTCTTGCAGCCGACCAGGGCCAACAGACAGGCAGTCAGCGCGAAAATTTTATTAAAGCATCTCATAATCAATGTATTAATCTACCAATATCGTTTCCAAAAGCGAGCACCATCAGCAGGAGCAGCAGCACCATTCCTATCATCTGCGTAATCATGAGGAAACGGTCGCTGGGCTTGCGGCGGGTCACCATCTCATACAGACAAATCACAATGTGGCCGCCGTCCAGCGCCGGAATGGGAAGCAGGTTCATCACGCCCAGCATGATGGAAAGCAGCGCCAAAATATAGAGGAACTGATACCAGTCCCAGGCCGACGGAAACACCTGGCCGATGGCGATGAAACTGCCCACCGACTTGTATGCCTCCGTCTTGGGCGTAGCCACCAGGCGCAGATCCTGCAGGTACCCTCCCACCGTACTCCAGGCCAGTTTGCAGCCTGCAGGGACAGCCTCCAGCAGCGAATAGGTGCGGTACTGCACGGAAGGATTCCGGAAGAAAACGCCCAGCCTTCCCAGGCTGTCTACCTGGAGCGGGAAGGAAAGCGAATCCGCCCCGCGGAGGACGGAAACAGGGATTATCTCGCCGGGATGCTCCCGCATAATCTTCTGGGCGTCCTGCAGATACGGGGTGGCCAGTCCGTTCACGGCGGCGATCCTGTCCCCTTTCGCCAGACCGGCATCCCGGTTCACCGACCCTTCCATCACGCTGTCCACCACGAACGGAAGCGCAAGGTCGAACATTCCGGGGGTGTTCACCACTTCTCCCAGCAGGGACTGGTCGATATAGATGTCCAGCGTGTCTTTCCCGCGGAGGACCGTGGCTTTACGGGCCTGGCGGCGGGCCAGGTCGGCCTGAAGGGAGAGGAAGTCCTCCGGGACATAATCGTCGAAGCGGAGGATGCGGTCGCCGGTGCGGAAGCCCATCTCGTACCCCAGGTCGTTGACATACACGGGATTGTCGTTGGGGACGAAAGTAGACCCCCAGATGGCCAGAATCACGATATACAGGACGATGGCGAGGATGAAATTGTTCAGCACGCCCCCCGCCATGACCAGCAGCCGCTGCCAGGCAGGCCTGGTGCGGAATTCCCAGGGCTGCGGCGGCTGCCTGAGCTGCTCCGTGTCCATGGATTCGTCTACCATGCCGGAAATTTTGCAATAGCCGCCCAGCGGAAGCCAGCCGATGCCGTATTCCGTTTCCCACGAAGCCGCGGCCGGGACCAGTTTCACGAACCAGGGGGCCTTGGTGGAAAAGAGCTTCACGCCCCCCGCATCGAAGAACAGGAAGAACTTGTCCACCCGGATCCGGAAAATCTTGGCCCACATGAAATGCCCGGCCTCATGGATGATGATGAGGACGGACAGGGCCAGGATCACCTGGAGGATTTTCAGGAGTACTGTCATCTCTGCAAACGGACGGCACACGCAAGCGCACGGGCATAGGACTCGTCGTTGGTGGCGAAAATATCTTCCAGTGAAGGGGTACCTACAAAATCCACACCATCCATCACCTCCTTCACCACGGCAGGGATATCATAGAAGCCGATCCGGTCTTGCAGGAAGGCGGCCACGGCGGCCTCGTTGGCGGCGTTCATGGCGCAGGGCACGTTCCCGCCCCGCTCCATGGCCTCCGACGCCAGCTGCAGGCACGGGAATTTATCCCGGTCCGGTTCATAGAAAGTAAGGCCTTGCAATTCGCTGAAATCCAGCCGTTTTCCATCCAGCGGGAGCCGCTCCGGATAAGCCATGGCCAGCTGGATGGGGAGGCGCATGTCCGGGCATCCCAGCTGCGCGATCACGGCGCCGTCGGCATATTCCACCATGGAATGGATCACCGATTCGGGGTGCACCACCACATGGATGCGCGAAGGCGCCACGTCGAAGAGCCACTTGGCCTCGATCATCTCGAACCCCTTGTTCATCATGGTGGCCGAGTCGATGGTGATCTTGGCGCCCATGTCCCAGTTGGGATGCCTGAGCGCCTGCTCTTTCCGGGCCGATGCGATCTGTTCCCGCGTCCAGGTGCGGAAAGGACCGCCGGAGGCCGTAAGGTGGAGCAGCCGCACGGGATTCCCCTGGGAGCCCTGCAGGCACTGGAAGATGGCTGAATGCTCGGAATCGACCGGCAGGATGGGAGCCTTGCAAACACGGGCCTGCTCCATCACCAGGGCACCGGCGGCAACCAGCGTCTCCTTGTTGGCCAGGGCGATGGTCTTCCCCGCCCCGATGGCGGCCAGGGTGGGCCTGAGACCGCTGAATCCTACCATGGCGGCCACCACCACATCCACTTCGGGAGCCTGCACCAAGGCGCACGCGGCATCGATGCCGCCGTGCACCTGGATATCGGCCGGAAGGGCCTGTCGGACCTCCTGATATTTGTCCGGATTGCAGATGACCACATGCGGGACATGATAGGCCAGCGCCTGCTCCACCAGGAGGGAAGCGCTGTTGTTGGCCGACAGCATGAAAATGCGGAAACGGTCCGGATGCTGCCGGACAACGTCCAGGGTCTGCGTGCCGATGGAGCCCGTGGAGCCCAGGACGGCGATTTGCTTGATTTGCGTCATACGGTTAAAAACTGATGTACTGGGCCGGATCTACCGGGGCGCCCTCGTACCATAGTTCGAAATGCAGGTGGTCGCCGGTGATCAGGGAACTGGACGAGGCGACCATGCCTACCGGCGTTCCGGCCTTTACCACGTCACCGCTGCTGCGGAGCACCTTCTGGTTGTTCTTATAGATGGACAGGATGTCACCTTTGTGCTGGATGGCAAGCGTGTAGCCGGTTTCATCGTCCCAGCCGGTATAGACCACGGTGCCGTCCAGGACGGCCATTACCGGAGTCCCGGCGGGGGCGGTGATGTCCATCCAGGGATGGACGGAGCGCTCGAAGCCCCTGGACACCACGCCCTTGAGCGGAGGGAAGAACGACATGGCCTCAATGGGCAGGTTCCTGGTGGCCCCTGTCACGTAGAACTGTTCCCGCTCGGTGACATCGGCCCGGAGGAGGGAATCCCTGTAGGCCAGATAGACGGAATCTACCGTGCTGCGGGAGGCCTGGTTGGACAAGATGAGGCTGTCCATGCGGATGGGGGTCTCCCCCGCCACCACGCGACGCAGGTTCTCCGTGTACAGCTCCCACTGCAGGATACGGGTTTCCAGCGAATCGATCCTGAGGGAGTTCTGCACGGCCTGGCGGCGGCTGTGGGCGTCCGGATAACCGGGGATGAATGTCCGGATGGGCGTATAGGCAATCAGGCAGAACAGTCCGACGACCACGACAACCACCGCAGAAATGGTGGCGACAACGAAGGTGGTCCTGCTGAACCGGAGGCTCCAAAGGCGCTCATGGGAGGTGGCGTCTACCAGGGAGAGCCTGAAATTCCGGATTTTCTTATCTTGGTTGTCCATAAATAAATTCGTAACTTTGCGGCCGTATGGACAGACTTGTCGGAATAGATTACGGACTGAAGCGCACCGGCCTCGCCGCCAGTGACCCTTTGGGTATCTTTGCTTCCGCGCTGGATACGGTCGATTCTACAAAGATAATAGATTATCTCAAAAATTACGCCGAAAAAGAGAGAATCATTCGATTTGTGGTGGGTTATCCTTACAATCTGGACGGCCGCCCGGCAGAAGCCCAGGCCCATGTAGACACCTTCCTGAAGGTGCTGCAGAAAGCCTTCCCGGAGGTTCCGGTGACGCTGGAAGACGAACGCTTCACTTCCGTGCTCGCCCATAGGGCCATGATCGACGGGGGCATGAAGGCGCAGGACCGCCGCAACAAGGCCTCGGTAGACCGCATCAGCGCAGCCATCATCCTGCAGGGCTATCTGGACCGCCAGAGAGGAGGAAGTTCCTTCATCGACCCGGAGAACGTCCCCGAAAGCCTGTCCCGCGACAAGACAAAAAAGAGAAGGAAATGATAAGACCCATCTATCTTTACGGGGCCGAAGTGCTCCGCAGAAAGGCCTCCGAGGCCGATTTGACCGACAAAGAATGCCTCGCCGCCCTGGTGCAGGACCTCAAGGACACCCTGGCCAAGGCCGACGGCTGCGGCCTGGCCGCTCCCCAGATCGGGGAAAGCGTCCGGGTGGTGATTGTGGACGGAGACGTGGTCTCCGACATGTACGACTACCTGAAAGGCTTCCGCCGCACCCTCATCAACCCGGTAATCACGGAGGAAAGCGAAGAAAAGGTGACCTATTCCGAAGGCTGCCTCAGCATCCCCGGCATCTATTGCGACATCGTCCGTCCCAAGAAGATTACCGTGGAGTATTACGACGAAGACCTGAAAAAAGTCACCGAAACCTTCGACAACTTCGCCAGCCGCATGATTCAGCACGAGCTCTCCCATCTGGAAGGAGACCTGTTCACGGACCATGCCGCACCCATCCGGCGCAAAATGCTCGCCGGCAAACTGCAGAACATTACCAAAGGCAAGGTACATCCGCACTATAACGCCAAGCTGAAATAACCGCCCGGAAAGGTTTTTCCGCTGTTTTTACCCTCCTCAATGGACGGCATCCGTCCTGTTGGGGAGGGTTTTGTTTGTAGCAGCGAACAATGTTAAAAATTTTTAAAAATTTATTTTTTAGCCAAATTTAAAAATTTTAATTAAAAATTGTAACTCCGGTCTAAATCTTCACTTCCAACTGTTAACCATTATTCGCAAAATACAAAAATATTCATTTAACATACTGTATTTCAGCATCTTGCAAAAAATATTTTTTATTATATTTGCACCGGAAAGAACCAATCAAACGGGTTTCCAAGTAGTAGTGTATCTAAAGCAAGAGGTTTGGTAACCCTCCTGCTTTAAAACTGAAAACAGTTTTATGTTTAATTTTAGTACCATTAACCCATGAAAAAAGCATTACTTGTGCTGGCTTGCCTCTTCGCGAGCCTGACGCTGGCATTTGCACAGAAGACCGTACGGGGCACCGTCTCCGATACGGCCGGAGAGCCGGTGGTGGGTGCTTACGTGATGGTTTCCGGCAGTGCCAGCCTGGGCGCCATTACCGACGCTACCGGTGCCTTCAGCATCGCCAATGTCCCCAATTCCGCCGAATCACTGGTGGTTTCCTGCATCGGCTATTCCACCAAAACCGTAGCCATCGGCAACGGCCCGGTCGCCATCGTCCTGGAAGAGGACAATGAATACCTGGACGAGGTGGTGGTCACCGCGCAGGGTCTCACCCGCAAGGAAAAGGCCATCGGCTATTCGGTCCAGAGCATCAATTCCGAGCAGCTCACCTCCACCCACAGCTCCGCACTGGGCAACTCCCTGGCCGGCAAGGTGGCAGGCGCCCAGTTCTGGGGATCCGGCGGCTCCACCTTCGATGAAGGCCGTATCGTCCTGCGCGGCCCCACTTCCTACAGCAATGTGGAGGGCAGCCAGCCCATCTATGTCGTGGACGGAACCATCATGAGCAACGCCAACGCCGTGAACATGGACGACGTGGCCAGCATCAACATCCTGAAAGGCCCCTCCGCCACCGCCCTGTACGGTTCCCGCGGTGCCAACGGCGCCGTCGTGATCACCACCAAGCGGGCCGAGGAAGGCCAGTCCCATATCGATTTCTCCCACACCACTTCGGTCCAGACCTATTACAATCATATCAACTTCCAGAAGCTGTATGGCGGCGGTTCCTATGGCCGTGGCCTGGAGAGAGTGGCGGCAGAAAACGGCGATTCCATCGACTATCTGTCTGCCGCGTACCTGCTGGACGATCTGGGCGACGGCACCTATGCCATGGACTATTACTCCGATGAAAACTGGGGCGCCCGCTACGACGGCACCACCCTGGTGCGGTCCGCCCTGTCCTGGGACCCGACTTCTCCCTACTATGGACAGGCCACTCCCTGGGAGTACCAGCTGAACCTGCGTGACCTTACCCGCAATGCCTGGACCAACACCACCAACATCGCTTTCTCCAAGGCCACCAAGGGGCTGAGCACCCGCGTCGCCTTCACCAACGTGGAGCAGCAGGGCGTATTCTACAATTCCAACGCAGTCCGCCGCTCCTTCAGCATCACCTCAACGGCCAAGCCTACTTCCTGGCTCACCGCCGACTTCAGCTACCGCTACCGTTACCGCAAGAACCACAACCCTTCTTCCGAGGGCTATTCCGCCAACGGCAACTACCTCTGCGACTTCGTGCAGTGGGGCCAGACCAACGTGAACCTGGCCCAGCTCAAGGACTGGCAGCGTCCGGACGGCAGCTGGCGCAACTGGAACATCATTTCCACCGACGACATCAGCGCCAACTTCCACGACAACCCCTTTGCCGTCATGGAGAACTACAACAACGACGATGCCACCAATTATCACCTGATCGCCGGTGACATCTACGCTTCCCTGCCGCTGAACATCCGCCTGGGCGTGCGTGTCAACAGCTCCATCACCAACCAGTTGAGAGAATACCGGTACGGAACGGGATCCATCAACTTCGACTCCTACTTCCGCACCTACCAGACCAACGTAAGCGACTTCACGGCCCAGGCCTATGCCACCTGGAGCGATTCCTTCGTGGACGGCAAACTTACGGCTGAGGCCGCGGCCTTCGCAGAAAACCGCACCTACGATTACTATTATCTCACCAGCAACACCAACGGCGGCCTGTCCGTGAAGGACTTCTACAATCTGGCAGGTTCTTCCAGCACCTATTCCACCAGCAATACGGAGCGGCACTTCGAGACCCGCTCGTTCTTCGGCACCGCCACCCTCGGCTGGGACGACTTCGTCTATCTGGACGGTTCCATCCGCTACGACATCGACTCACGGCTGGCTCCTGACAACAATGCCTTCCTTTACGGCGGAGGTTCCCTGTCCGTGATGCTCAGCAAATTCATCAACGCACCCTGGCTCAACTTCTGGAAGATCCGCGGTTCCGTGGCACAGGTAGGCTCCACCATCGACGTCTACAACATCTATCCCACTTACAACGTCAACACCAAGTTCCACGGCCAGCCCGCCCTACGCGAACCCACTTCGCAGGTGAACCCGAACATCCTGCCCACTATCTCCACTTCTTATGAACTGGGTACTGAGTTCAAACTCTTCGGCAACCGACTGTTCGGTGACTTCAACATCTACCGCAAGAACACCCGGAACGACATCATCAACGCCACCGTGCTTCCGCAGTCCGGTTATTCTTCGCGCAAGATGAACGCCGGTCTGGTCCGCAACCAGGGTATCGAACTGCAGCTCGGCGGAACGCCGGTGAAGACCAGCAACTTTGAGTGGACCCTGTCCGGGAACATCGCCAAGAACGTGAATACGCTCATCGAACTGAGCGACGACCAGCATGAGACCACCATCTACGACAACCGGTTCTATTACAGCTGGCGGCAGAAATCCGTTGAAGGATACCCGATCGGCGTCATTGAAACCGCCTCCCGCTGGGCCCGTACCGAAGACGGAAAGCTCATCCTCACCAACGGCAATGCCAACGTGGGCGAAGTCCGTCCCACCTGGGACATCTCCAACAAGATCGCCGGCAACACCCAGCCCGACCTGACGGGCGGTTTCAACACCAGTTTCCGCTTCAAGCAGTTCACCCTCAACGCATCCCTCGACTTCATGATCGGCGGCCAGTTCGTCTCCTGGACCAACATGTGGGGCCAGGGCAGCGGCCTGCTCGCAGAAACGGCAGTGGTCAACGACCGGGGCAAGAACATCCGTGAGCCCATCGCTGTTGGCGGCGGTATCTTTGTGGAAGGCGTCGATGCCGACGGCAATCCCAAGTCCGGCTACATGAACGCGGCCTACTATTTCCAGTACAAGTATCAGTACGACAACGATTCCTGGGTTTACGACCGTTCCTACGTGAAACTCCGCGAAGTCTCCCTGCGGTACGACCTGCCCCAGAAGTTCATCCAGAACCTGGGCATCGGCCTCTCCCGCGCCAGCGTAGCCTTCGTGGCCACCAACCCCTGGCTCATCTGGGCAGCGGCCCCGAATCTGGACCCGTCCGAACTGGGCGGCGCCGAATATAACATGCTCGAAGGCGGCCAGGCCATCTCTACCCGCTCGTTCGGTCTTACCGTCAATGTCACATTCTAATGCAGGAGGAAAATACAATGAAAGCATATAAATCTATTGCCCTCAGCCTCGCAGCAGTCCTGCTCATCGCAGGGTGCAACTCCCTCAAGGACTTCGGAGACATGAACAAGAGCCCGAACGCGCCATCCACGCCATTCACCAGCTACCTGTTTACCGATGCCGCCCGCTACGTATCCTACTTCATCCTGGGCACCGCCACCAACGGCTACGATCCCTGGCAGCAGGAATGGACCGGCTACCTGTCCGAATCCAAGAACAACCAGTATGGCCCCCTGGCCACCACCACCTCCTACTCCGGGTCAACCCAGATCTACCTCTATGCCCTCAAGAACCTCAACTACATCATCGAGTTCAACGAGGACGAGGCGATCCGCGACGAAGCCTATGTAGCCTCCTTCGGCACATCGGCCAACCAGATTGCCGCGGCCAAGACCCTGTCCGCCTTCTATTATATGTCGCTGACCGACATCTACGGACCCATCGTCCTGTCGGAGGCCTTCAAAGGCTCGTCCGAAGACAACTGGACACCCAAGTACGATTCCCAGGAGTCGGTATACACCCAGCTCAACGACATGCTGACGGAAAGCTACCGCCAGTTCGATGAAAGCGGCTCGCTCAACGGCAGCGCTGATGTCATCTATGGCGGCAACATCGCCAAATGGAAGAAATTCAACGCCTCGCTGCGGATGCTCCTGGCCATCAAACTCTGCGACGTCGCTCCGGAAGTGGGCAAGAGCCGTTTCGCCGCCGCCTATGGCGACGGTGGCATGGAAGACGAAGCCGACGGTTTCTACTACTCCTACGACGACCTCAACTGGAACATGCTTTACTACTGGTGCAATCCCAGTTATGCCAGTGCCGGCCTCAATGCCGTCCCCAACTATTTCATCGTAGAGCAGATGAAAGAATTCGAAGACAACCGTATGTTCGAATATTTCGACATCGAGGGCTACAGAGGCTCCCGCGATCCTTCCATCTTCCCGCGTGACCAGTACACTTCCTTCTACGGCGTACCGTTCGGCCTTATCAGCAACGATGCCGTGAATGCCTGGACCGACTGCTGCGCTTCCGTGAACAGCAAGATGCTGGAGATGGGCGCCACCCTGCCGGTAATTATAATCGGCAAAACGAACCGTGACGAATCTCAAAACGAATTGCGCTTTTTTTGAGGGCAGAAAACCCCAAAACGAAATGTGCCATTGTTTTTGCACACACCGCATTTATCGCGGTCGTCATACGACAATCGAAAAGCCCTCGAAGGTTGTTCAAACGACCAACGAGGGCTTTACCATAATCTCTTCATCACTTACAGCTTAGGGTCATACGTGGCGTACTTCTCGGCCTGGGGAATAGCCCGCTTATACCCGCACTCAAGGTTAAACAGTGCCCTTATGAGGGTCCTTCTCATTGCGGGGATAACGTCCTCAGCGTAGAAGTCCCTGGGCCTTTTATTGTAGTCAATCTTGATGATTTCCTGCTCACAGATGGGTCCGTTGTCATAGCCGCTGTCTGCCCAGAACCAGGTCGCGGCAGTGATTGGCTCCTTTCTGCGATACGCCCAGCGGATTGCAGAAGCTCCACGCCCGTACGGTAGCGGCGAAGGGTGAAATATAAGCACCCCCATCATGGGCTCGCATATTTCCTCATCGCTCAGCTTTTTTGTAAGCAGCGGTGCAATGGCCAGATCCAGATGAAGGTACGTTGGATCCCACACCACATGCCTTAATGACTTGACAACTTCCACGGCGGCCTCATAGGCCGGGGTTCCCTTATCGCCCAGAATCTTGATTACCATCTCCCAAATATTTAAACGCTTGAACTGCTCTGAAATGACCACCATAGCCGCAGGCCGCTTTGCCCCTTATCCCACTCTTTTCATGCGAGCGGCGAATGCTCATGGCCGATTTTGTTTTGTTGGCTCCATATAGGGATGCGCCGGTCTGTACCCATTTTTGGGAGTGCCGGAGGGCGGCGCAGAGTTGCGGATGTGAGGTGTGGAAGAACGTTTGGTATTTGTTCCCGCAACGGCCGTTGCCCTCAAGATAATACTGGCAGACCGCATTCAGGAAGCGCGTCCCAACCCCGATGCCTTGCCACTCTGGCATGACAACCAGCCTGGTTGCTCTGTATGCCTTAGCGGTGAAGAGTGGAGCCACGGCAAGGTGGCAGACGGGCTCTCCGTCAATTACTCCCACGTAATATTCCCCGGCAACGGGAAGCGGCAAATCTAAATAATAATGCTTCTTAAACAGTCTGGGGAATACAGTTCCGTGGACTTTATATATTTCAAGCGTGAGTTCCGGCCGTCGTTGAAGGCAGTCACGGTTGTAAAACCGCGCCTCGCTCATATCGTAAACCCAATCCGGCTGGAGCCACTCGATAATATCGTAATGGCAGGAAAGAAGCACCACCTGGCCGGTCCCCCGGCGCCAAGTCTTTGAGAATGCGGCCGCACCGACCTTGGCAATCTGCCTGTCTATGACAGACGTGAATTCATCCACCACCGCGTGTGCCGGTCTTTCGCATACGAGCCTTGCAAGACCGGCACGGAACTTCTCTCCATTGGATAGAACGGGGAACGGTCGAAGCCAAGCGGGAACGTCACCCAGCCCGACAGCCGACAACGCGGCCGTGACCGCATTGAAGTCTCCTTCAGGTGCAATACAGTCCACGATGGGCTTATTGTTATCCCAGCCCGCATATAAATCGTAAATGGGCTCATTGAATATCCTGCTTCCTATGCTGGTCTTGCCGCTCCCGGACGGGCCGACGACCAATCCTATTTTCCAGTCAAGCCCCTCAAGCGGGAGTTCCACCGTGCGCTGCCAATCGCAGCCGTTCTCGGCGTTAAACAGGCTTTTCACCCTGGCCGCGCGATAACTATTGAAATCGCTGCAGCGGTGCCTTACGTCTATTTTCATACCGTCACCACTTTTAAAGTCAAACCTTCAGCGAGAAGGCGGTCGTAAACTTCCCGCTGCTCCTTTTCATCTTTGCAGATGACGATTACGCCAAACTGCTGTTTGTAATTGAATCCGTTCATATATTCCCGTGTTTCTCACCGGCAAATTTCGCCATGGTGTGAAGAAAATTCAAGGAACGCGACGGTTTCTCACTGCATATTTCCGACAGTGTTCCGGAATCGTTTTATTATTTTATAAACCTGGCGTTCGCTTATTCCATACCGTTCAGACATCACGGCAACGGCATAAGTGACTTTATTGCCCTCCGCCACCAGTTTGTTGAAATCTTCGTAAAGCTCCAGCCAGTGGCAATCCTCAATTTTTACCCCGCATTTGGACAGGCGTTCCAGGATCTCCCGGTTGAAAGATATTGCTTCGTACACCTTCATCATTCAATATTGTTTGTGTTATGTAAAACCCGTCGGCGGCCATTCGATGGCCGTGAGAGGTAATCTTTTACCCCCCCCACCGACTTTTTTCGGTTTTTGCTAAAATCATTTCAAATCTCATTTTATCGCTATTCAAAGAATTATTGCTACCTTTGCAAAGTACCACCCATACCGCACAAAAACGTCACAGTGCAGGCGAGAGTCTTACTCCCGACTTTGCGCTGTGACGCATTTGTGTAAGAAGTGGGTGGTACTGTTTCTTACAGGTCGGGAGTTTTTTTATTCGCCTCTCCCGATGGGCGATTCCTCCTTTAGAATGTTACGGTCCGAGCCGGTTTGGTATTGAGGGTGAGCGAGCCGTATTTCATCGAATCCAGCCTTTTCAGCCATCCCTTCAGGTACTTCCTATTGGTTGGTGTGCTGATGCAGATGCGCTCGAAATAGGCCTTCTTCTCCTTCTTCAATGCCTCGAACAGGTCACGGCCGCTTTTTGAATTGACGGCAGCAATGGTCCTCGGACCGACAACACCGTCAACAGGGACACCAAGCACCTTCTGCGGGTTCTTGATTCCCCAGACTCCAGAGCCCCAGACCCATTGGACCAGGAAGAAGGCCACGTTGATGTCCTTTATCTGGTCGGCCCTCCAGCGGTCCCAGAACTTCGTCCGGAAGATGTGTTCCCACTGGGCATCAGTCATCCGCTTAAGGTCCTCTACGGTTTTATTGCGGCCGTAAACAGACCGGAACGTTGCAAGGGTGATTCCTTTGTTCGTCGGCCCGCCCTTATCGTCGGGGTCATTGGAAAAGCCACCTTCCCAGGACTTAATCCAAGCCACAAAAGGCGTAATGTCGTGTTTCATGGCGGCCTTCTTTATTCCCAGTTATCCCAGGAGTTCACAAGGTCGATGGCCTCCTGACGGAAGGCCTGGAAGTCGGCCCATTCCTGCATATACTCGGCCTGCTTTTCTTCGGAAAGCGCCCCTTCCTCCAGCCCGGCTTTCGCCTGGAGCAGCTGAATCTGATGGGTCTTGATGGCGTCCTCTTCGGTCTGGAGATACTTGGTCCGGATAATGCCGTTGATCAGCTTATCGCGGTTCCATTCATCACACTCGATGAGGGTGCCACCATCCTCCATGGTACCGGTGTATTCCACACCTTCCACGGGTTCAGAGTTCTCATCCGCCTGGTACTGGGCCGGGCGGGCATTGAGATACACAATAAAATGCGCCCCATCGTAATGAGTGGGGCGCTGCGGGTTCAAATAGACTTTTTTCATTTCTACGTGAATTTATAGAATTTCTTCTTTCGCTGGTTGACGGCCACCTGAATGACCGTATCCGCCGGCAAGTCTTCCTCGCTGAATTCCGTTTCAGTCTGTTCAATCAAGACCTTGGAACCAGTATAGGCATAATAGACCTGGCCGGGTTCAACAAGCACATCCTTCCCTTTCTCATTCTGGTAGGTGAACTGCTTCCCCTTCCATTCAAACATGATGGCAAGGCACTTTTTCGGGGATCCGTCATCATTGAACTCCTGGATGGAGTCAATCACTGAATAGGCCCTGAGTTCCATCAGGAAGTCATCTTCATTGGCTTCCACATCCGGGTCAAACAGAAGGCGTTCAAACTGCCGTTTCTGGGTGTGGGGGATGTCAAATGGGCATTGACTCTTGCGCTTGTTGATTTTTGCGCCCAAACGTTCTCTCTTTTCCATGTGATATTTGTTTATGAAGTTGATAGAATTCGCGTGTACCATGGTGCCCAGCTGGGAGGAAATGGCCCTCCGGATCTGGTCATAGGTTAGCCCCATCTTGAGGCCCTTCCGGATCTTCCGCTTGATGTCTTCTTTTACCATCTTGCTTGCCCTTATATGGCCGTCCTTGAATATCCGGTACCCGACAATGGTAAAGCCGTCGGAATAGCGGGAAGCACCCTTTTCCGGGCATTCCCCGGCAATACTGCCAACCTGCCACTTTTCATTCATCGTCATCCGGAGCTCTGCGCCCCAGTATAGGGCTATCCAATCAGTGACCATGTGAAGGAAAGTCTTATCCTCATGCAGAATCAGAAGGTTGTCCATGAAGCAGTACGGGAACTTGATGCCCCGTAGCACATAGCCCCGGAACTTCCGGATGAGGTAATCTTCCCCCTTGGCCAGCTCCGCCCGGTCTTCGTCGGTTTTGGCCGTTGCCCGCTTTGCATCCACATATTGGGCGGCCATCATCCGGATGAGGGTTTCATTCCCCTGCAGGCCGAAGAGCCGCCGCAGGTCGTGGGTGAACTGGGCAAGTGCCATATTGGCATTGATGGTGGAGATCTTGAGCCCGATAGCGAGCCCGGCGGGGCGTTCCAGGTCACCGTTCCCCATCGGGGTCCCGATGCTGCTATCCAAGACGGCATCAAAGGACTTCATCAGGAGAGGATCCTTGATATGCCGACGAAGGTATTGCTTGGGCACATCGATGGGAACATTGGCATACATCTTCGATACATCCAGATTGGCAAAGGCCCTGAGTTCCGGATGGGCTGCGATATCAGCGGCAATCATCTTCACCATCTGATGCTGCCCACGTCCAAGGACACAGGCGAAAGTGCGCTCATCGAAGCTCCGGCAGATGATATGTTCAGCGGGGTTCAGTATCCCCCAGTGGAACACATGATGCTCATACTGGAGCATGGACAGGAACCGGGCCTTCTTACCCTTCTTTTCCAGGATGGTCTTATAGGAGTAATCTTCCGGGCGTATCTGATACGTGCCCGTCAGAAAAAGCTGAAGGAGGCTTTCAGCGTTCTCATCCAGATTGGATTCAAAGGCCTTCACCTCCTTCCGTCGCTTCTTACGCCTTGAGGCGCAATAGTGGGCAACCTTGAAATTCTCCTTTGTGCCCACTACATCAGACAAATGTCCATGTCTGCGTGTCACAGTGTCACGAGTGTCATAAAGTGTTACAGTGTCCTGTGTCTGCTTTTTCTCACAAGCGCCGTCGAATCCTTGCGGACCTACCGGAACCCGTTTTGATGATATGTTTTCCGGCAAGAGCCGGGGTCAACCCTCAAATAGATCCGGCATGCAAACACGGAACACCGGACCCAAGTAGTGGGGCGACGACAGGTTCACATTGGCATTCGAGGGCGCATTGTTACCATTGAAGTACGCCAGGCCATCATTGCCACCATTGTTAGCATTGCCGGAGCCAAGAGGCGAGCGCAAACCCGAAACCTACCGCCATAGAGAGTAAACCCACCCTTTCAGGCGGTACAAAGTTACGAATTTCCGGCAAACTCCAAAATACATTGTAAAAAACCGCCTTACGGCGGTAGGCCAAAAACCTACCGCCGGGGCGATTCCCTACGGAAAGGAAAGAACAGCATTTCAAAGAACTATCAATTGGCGCCCTGACGGGCGCCGGGTTTCTTGCTCGACCGCTGACGCGGTCTGCGCGGTTTCTTTGGGGTCCGCGTCGCCCCTTCATCACTTCGATTTAAGCTGCTACTATAATCGGGACCGGGTCAAAATCATCGGGCGTTTCGCAGAGGGGCGACGACAGGGACGCATCGGCATGCGAGGGCGCATGGTCACCGCAGAAGCACGCCAGGCCATCAAGGCCACCATGGTCAGCACGGCCGGAGCCAAGAGGCGAGCGAAAACCCGAAGTGGCGATATCGCGATAGCAGCCGTCTGCATAATAAGTGGAGGACGTCCCCGCACACTCCGACGGCATGCCGGCAAGCCCGTTGAAATTCAACCTGGAGATGTAATCCCAACCAGCTTCCGCACGTGCGGCAAGGCTGCCTACATACAGCATATTGGCCGTATCAGAATAATCCCAGGTGGTCTTTGAAGACTTCGCCACATAGAAGTCATAGGAACCATCGGACAACTTCCTCGCCACAATACGGTTCTTCCCAACCCAGAGGTGGGCATAAGGGTTCTTAAGGCCGAAGAACACCGGGACAGGGGCCGTGTAAACGGTAGTGCCAGCGGAATTCAAAACGGCGAAGTTTGAAACGCCAACCCCATCCGCCAGCGCAACCCCGGCCGAATAAGGAACTACTGGATGATAGCCATTGTAATCGCTCCAGCTTGGCATACCAGAGACCCCCGGGCCAAGACCGCCTTGATACAGCCCGTTTGCGTCTTTGACGGAGTTGTATGCCGTCTGGCAATGCTGGGTGCCCATGATAATCTCAAACAGGAGCTCTATCACGGTCTCTATCCAATACCATCCCGCGCCCCATCCGGCACCGCGATTAGCCGCTTTCGCTTCAAAGGTGGAAGTGCCCATTTCTGTGGCCGGGTAGCCGAGCATAGACAGGTTATCAGATGAACCATTGCCGGAACTCAAGGCTGCCCCGGCCCCTCCCCTGTACTGCGCATCAGTGCTGATCAGGGAACAGAGTTTGTCATTGGTGCGGTCCATGATTCCCGCGTGGCCGGCGGCCACCGAGGCAATCGGAACACGGTAGTTTTCCCGGCCGGGGATGGGCTTCAGGCTTGCGGCCTTGTAAAGGTAGTTGCCCTCAAGCCATACCGCAACATAGAAAGGGGTGCGCCAGCCCCACATGTACTGCCCCATAGAGCCATCCAGCAGGGCGCTTTCGCCTGTGGCCAGCTTGTAGTGATTGGAAGGGTCCAGTTTCCGGCGGTTGTGTGCGTCATCCACAAGGTAGCAGCCAAGACCCAGAAGCGAAGGAAGGTTCCTCAGATAGTCAAGGTTCCCTACGGCTTCGCCAACAGGTGTTGATAGATTCAGATTCCAGCGACGGCAAGCATAGCCGTTCCCCAAGAGAAGCTCTATGGGGAAATGGCCATATTTCCCAGCTGAAACTGACTTCCCGAAAATAGTGTCACCATCTCCAAGAGTGGTGAAGGTGTCAAGTGAGTTTAGTCTTTTCTTCATATCTTATTCTTTATAAATGATACTGTCATGGCCCGAAGCAACTATCCACATAACGCTCGTTGAATCCCATGTAGGAACGGCTACAATCTCCACTATTCCTCCCCTTATTTGGATTGAACTATATGCCTGGGTGTTTTCCCCAGTATATTCTCCCAACCCGTGCAAGTAACCACTTGCCACACGGACAATTGTGGAGAGCATCAGAGCTGATTTTGTATAAGGAGGGAAATTAGTATCAGCTATCAGGAGACGTCTTCCTGCAAAGGAAATTCCCGAAGGCAGGGTGAGCGTAAGAGAGCCCCCGCTCTTGATATGGGTTTGCGTTGTGAGCGTTACTGTTCCGTCAAGGGTAGAGAATAGTGTCACAAGCGAGCCGGCAAAAGTTCCGGACTTCGCCGTTAGATTGCCGTCAGCATCAACCACAAAATTGCCGTTGCTGGTCATCAGTGAACCATCCGCAGACAGTTCGATCTTCCCCGAGGTATGGTAAATCCTTCCGGCATCGGCAATCCATCCCTGGTTCCCCGTCCCGACAAAAAGTCCTTTTGTACATACGAACTTGTAATCTGTAACGACGGTCCAAACGGGAGCTCCCCAGCCAACAAGCTGGTATGGAGTCGCCCCGGAAGAGCTCGTATGAGTTTGTTCACACAGATAATAGGCCCCATTATAGATAACCATATCCTGATATGCCTCGCCGTCCCCACCGGCAAGGTAACGGACCCCTGCGGCCCATTCGGAGATTCTCCTGAGGGCGCCTTTCTCGCCCTTTTCCGGTTGCTGCTTGTATGCAATCCTTGTTATGGATTTAACTTTTGTCATTCGTTTAAACAGTGTTTTAAGGCACATTACTTTGTAGCTGTGATAATGAGGGTAAGATCACCCTGGGCTGTCTGCGCATGTGTCATAGTGACGGTGAATGTGGAGCCGCCATCCTGGGAAGCTATTTCATCCCCCGAAGAATTGGTCAGGAGATAATTGAAAGTGAACCCGGTCTGGACCGTCTGGTTCTCCCGCTTCCTGACCTCCGGGGCATAGACAATCGAAGTCCGGCCGCTTACATTCAGCTCTTCGGGGACCGTGTTCCCGGAACCATCCGTGGGGTTGGGGTATATGATGAGCACATCAGTCTCATCCGCCACCTCAAGGACCGCATCGGCTGTCTTCCCGGAGAAACTTACCTCGCACTTATAAAGCTCTGAACTATTGATGTCAGAAGCGGCCAGGGTAATCTGTTGGGTAGTCCTGTTAAGAGACACCCACCCGTCAACGCCATTCGTCACTACCATTTTATACCACCGGTATGTCACCCCCGTGGCCTGTTCAGACCCTCCTACAAGCAGATGGGCCGTGGCCGTCAAGGTGGATACATTGTCATCGATAACACCCCCGTTGTTAACCGTGATGTACGGGATGAAGGCCTCACCGTCAGTCTGCTCGATCCCGATTTCGATAGAGGCGGAAACATTTGTCTGGAAACCGGTATTCACAACCGCCTGGAACAGGATTACATCAGAGTCGATATTGCTCGCTGACGCTATATCCTTGAGGATAGTAAGCGTCGGAACGGAAAAACCGTCTATGGTCTTGACCTCGGACTTGAAAGTTCCGGCGGCCAAGGCGCCCATTGCTGTAGAAAGGCCATTAGAGCCGAAGTTGATGACACTCCCGTTATAACTCCATACAACGCCTGTAGTCAGGGGGGAAAGCCTTGTGGCTGTCAGGCTGCTCCGGATAACCGGATAGATGCACGGCTGGGCCGTCGCGAAAGACGGGGTTATGGCATTCGTGCCATTCGTGATGAACTGCTTGAGAGGGAACGTGCTTCTCAAGGCACAACTCAGGGTGTCGCCCTGCTTGACATACTTGATTGTAGTCAGTCCGCTTACATTGCTCATATTTACAAGGTTTTTTCAATTTCTTTCTTCGCATCAAGAGCTGACAGGACGGTGCCGCCCAGCTGCTTGACTTTCTTTTTGAAATCAGAGCCCTTCCCATAGGTAAGGAGGTCTCCTTCATTGATAATGACATCTCCGGTAACAGTGCGTTTCCGGATTTTGTCCACGCCAATCAAAACCGCCTTGGCATAAGGTATTTTTGCGTATCTGTATATCATGGCTAAAGAGTTAAAATGTTATCGTCATCATCCGTAATGATGTCATCATTGTCATCTGCAAGGGCCCCCAGCGGGTCAAACTCTTCCAGTTCAAGCCCGACATCAGCCCCCTGCTCTATTTCTGAGGCGGGAATCATTATTGAATCCCCATAGCCCAGAATGCGCCATTCTGCCCCATACACAGCATCCTTGATGGACCAGATAACGGTGAAATATCTGGATGGGGACGCCAGGACTTCCTTTCCCACGGTTACGACACATTCATTCTTTACATGGCTTGCGGCCGGGGACACCTCTACCCCTCCATGGACGTAGTTGTCGAAATCATAAGCCGAATACTTTCTTTGCACGACAGTTTCCGCCGTCAAGCAATTGGCGGAGGGAGTCCCCGGAAGTGTTTCCCCGTCAAGTGCATATTCCGCCTTGCAGATGATTCTTTCTTCATCCAGGTACTCCGGATCAATGACCAGGGAATCGCTGTTCTGCCCGGACTCATAGAAAAGATGGTCATCCGCATTGATAAGCACTTCCGTATTCCCTGAGGCCAGGTACCACCAGAAGGCTGTCCGGACTTTCGTGGGGTCAGGGGTTACGCCGCCCAGCTTGAGGCTGGCCCTGATTGTCCGGACTCCGGAGTCCTCAAGCGGGTTGAACCGCCAGGAGGCCGGTTTGTCAAGTGTCAAGGCCGCCGGCACGGCAATGGATGTGGTGCTCAGCAGGACCGAATCCTGAACCTTTACAGTGCGCCCACTGCGGTCATCTGCGATGTTCGCAACAAACACAAGGACCGTCCTGGAAGGGTAGTGGATATTGGCCCCCACTGTCAAGGATCCGTCAGCAGCCACAGAGTAGCCGGCGGTAGCCCCGGTAATCAGGTAATTTGACAGTTCCGACCCTATGTAAGTACCGGCCGGCACGCTCGCCGCCAGATTCTCCGGGAGGGCGTACCAGGAAACCCCCGAAAGCTGGGCGAGGCCTCCGGAAATCACCCCATCAGGATCCTGCACATACACTTTCGGGACAATGACCAAAGGGGTTATGCTGCGGTCGGGGATATATTCGTCTGTCTCCGCGCAATGGGTCTGTGTCAGGCTGCCTCCTTGGACAATCAGGGCAACGGACACGTTCAGCGGGGTGTAAACGACATTCAGTCTCTTAATTTTTTTCATGTCTTTCAAATATTGTTCAAACGGTTCTTAAAATTCAATTGCTGCGCTCAAGGTCTCTGCCCCGTCACGGACATAAGCCCGACAAATAAAACGCCCCGTCCTGTTGGTTACAGGCAAATCCTCGTTGGTAAGAGTGATGGAGTTGCCGGCACTGGCATGGTTGGTGTTCCAGGTTGTGTCTTCCACCACATCCCCGGTATCCCGCGTCCATGAAAAATCCGTGGACAGGATCTCCGATGTAATGTTATTCACCCCACGCTTAACCACCGCCTGGAGAGTAGTATTCAGGTTCCCGTAAAGGAATGTGTCCCCCTCGCTGCTTTCAATGTCAAGAGACAGGGTGGTGTCGCCCGCAACCAGGAGCCAGTCCGTCGAATCATAGCGCGGTTCCAGGGTGGTCCCTTCAACTATACAACGGTACTTGCAGGACTTGTGATAAACTTCATCCTGGTATGACTCGTTGCAGAGGTAAGGGGAATTCTGGGCGGTTGTAGCACTCCACAGGCCCCTGTCGCGGATAGTCTTGATAACACTGCCGGAGGCATCAATCTGATGAAAGTCTCGGGCGATGACCGTATCAAGATAGATGGCCGCACGATTATTGACTGGAAGGCCTGCAGGGACAAGGGATGCCGGCACATTCCCCCAGACCGTCTTGTAATGTCGTGGCTGGATGATGTACTGGTCCACCCCGGAGAGCATGGCAATCCGCTGCTCTGATGAGCTGAAATACTGGCTTTGTTGGCGCTCCGTGTCAGTGAAATTCCCGTATCTGGCGATATTCATGTAGGGCACCGGGGCAGAATTCACCCCGCCAGGGACCTCCGCATCAGCCCCCAAAACAACCCGGACAGTCTTGGCCGCATCATTTACCGCCGTCACCCGGAAATACGAGGTTATAAAGCCCCCGTTACTGTTGTAATGGCCCTTGCAGATGTCATCTACGGCAAGCTCCACATGGTCCCCGTCTTCAATGTCCAGAAGCAGGGTAAAAGCCGTCTCGCTCCCATCGTCCGGGGTCACTTCGGCTATTGTTGCCCCTTCCGTGTTCCACATCTCCCCGCCTGTTACGCGGATCTTGTTATAGATAAGCATCGGGACCTTCAGGAACGAACGGAGGGTCAGCCCGTTCATCTCGCCGTTGCCGTTCTCGTCGATGGCGGCCCCGGCCCCCGTCTCAATGCCGGACACGAAATCTGGGGTCCTGAAAAGGCTGGCAATTACACTTGCGAAGCGTACCATATCAGAGGACCGGACTCCCTGGTCCAAGTACTGGCTGAACTGGTGCCCATCCCAAGTATCTGCATCCAAAGCGTGATCCGCTTCATCCGCGTGGGCGGCATCATCGGCATATCCAGCCTTGACCTTCTGCCGTGAAGAGTCATCCTCCCCGTCAAGCTTCTGCAGGAGCCAGAGATAGAAGGCATTGTCAATGGAGATGGCGTCAAGAGCCGCCTTGTTGGCATGAGTATGACCGTCCCCGCTCCCGGATGAGGGCGAGGAATTGCCGGCATTGATGACGGTTCCGGAGGATGTGTACCCTCCGGCCTCCCGCAGCCTCTTGCTACGCGGCACGGCCGCCCGGCCGGTTGTCTTGACGTTATAATTACTCATTGCTACTCGTATTCAATGCCTTCATAGTTGTCTTCCGAGAATTCCGCCATGGTTATCTCGGAAGTGTCCTCAATGCAGTTCTGGCTTTCGGACAGGAGTATGAATTTCCCGGCTGTATGGGCATCTCCATAGATTCCAAAAGTGTTGAGCAGGAGCGCCGTCCCTGACAGGGTGTCATGGCGGGTTGCATACTGGCTATACACCGTCCCTATCAGGAGACGTTCCAGCCGGTCGGTTATGCCCGCTCTCCGGAAATCATCCCCGTCAAACGCCTCATGGTTGCTATTGAAGATCTGGCCTTTTGCATTGGGCACCCCATGTCTTGAGGTAATGGTTCCCACAATAGTGTCAATTGTGAGTTCCTCCTTCGCCGCCCTGTTGAGCCAAGCCGTGTCTTCAATGTCCTCCGTTTCGGCCTCTTTGTAGTTCTTTTTGCAAAGGGTGATAGAAGGCTCCTTATAGGCTATCCAGCGACAGAACTTATATATGTTCTTGACCTCCCTTTTATAGTCAAACTGATGAATCCCGCTGCCAATCTCCAGAAGGAGGTATCCCCCCACCGGCGGCAGGTCAATAAATTCTCCGTCATCGGCAACTTTCCATTTGTCCGGGAGGTCATCCCGATAGTACCCAATAATCTGCTTATTGGTTTGCCACCCACCAAAACCGGTCTTGCTCTTTCGGTCGTCAAAATCGTAATAACACAGATAAGCCTGTCCCCAGGACGCAGCCCCTGCAACCCATCTTGCCCCTGACTGGGAATATCCGCTGCTGTCCAGGACAGCCCGGTTCTCATAATGATACAAGGCATTCCCGGCGGCATCTACCAAGGATAGTTTTATGGGGACATACCCGAAATTGCACCAGTCCTGCATATTCTGATAAGGCCCATCATGGCCATTCATATTAAACAAGCCGCTGTACCATTTAGCATTGTCATTGTCATTTCCTTCCTTTTCAAAAGGGTTGTAGCGGACATCAAACAGAAGGCTGAGGTTTATTCTCAGGCGGTAGTTCATCCTCAGATACGAGACATAACCAAGGTATGCCTTGGGGCATGTTATGAGCAGCGAGGAATTGACGTTCCCCTTGGTGATGGTCCCGCAATCCCTCGGAGTGAGTAACCAGTGCGTCACCTTGCTGCTTGCCCCATCCTCTTCCGCAACGGCATAATGCCCAAACTTAAATGTGGCAATGATGCCGGTGGCATCCTGACCGCTGTATATGGAATTTATTTGGAAGAATTTCGCTCCGCCACTAATCTCCATATTGCTCTCATGGGTCTCATCATAGTGGAGGCGGAATCCCTCCGGGGAATCAAGAGTTCCATAATTGTTCCTATGGTAATTCTGATATATCAGCGTCCCGTTTTCAGTTGTCTGCGAGGGGTCCTCTTCAACTGTCCCCTTCATCATTTCCGCATCCGCATACGGGGAGAAAGTGACCTTGACATTATTGTATATCTTATCTGCCGACAGGACAGCATCCGTTGAATCCCATACTACCTCTGAGGGGGTTTCCGCATGTAAACCGTTAAGATCATAAATCCATACCTTCCCGGCTTTCTGGATTATCCTCAAGGCGAAGGGCCTCAAGGTCTCTTCCAGCACCTCCATGGCACTTTTGGCGACACCGTCTTCATCATAGAAGTTTTCCTGCAGGACCGATACTTCCTGCAGGGTCATCTGGCTATAATTGACCTGAGTGCTTATATGGCTGATATCAAGGGCCGTGAAACGAATGCCTGACAGGGCCAGGCAAGAGTCAACCAAAGAACGCACGGTAATAAGCCCCGAACCACTCCAGTCAATACGCTCCAGGCAGGCAAAATCTGAGAAAACAAGGGAGACGTCATACCCGTCGGCCGTTGAATATGGTTCCTCGTAGAGTTCGGTATCCAGGGCTCCGCTCCAGTATAGGGCGCCATTGCGATAGACATCCATCCGGACTGCCCCGACCTCCACCGTGTACAGGTCAATGAAGCGGCGGTCCGTGTCGCTGATTATCTTGAGGGTGGCCGATGAACACTGCACCGGGGCGAGCTTATCCGTAGCCCCCCAAGAGATTTCAAGTGGGGTGTCGGCCGGGAAAATCAGTTCCCCCGGCTGGGTGCCGCCATAGCCCTCCTGGAGAATATCCACCCTCCAGGTAACGCCTCTCTGGGAGAGGAAAGAACCGCTATATCTGATTCCAAGTGCCATTATTGCCCAACCCTTGATGCTATCTGTTGTTCCTTACCCATGATGCCCACAAGGTCACGGCCGCGAATCTTGAACTGGACATCCCCAAATACACCGTTATTGGCCCCTATAAGGGTTTTCAGGCGGTCAAGAGGGGCAACCACCTCCGGGTTGTTCGCCGCTCCGGAATACTCGCCAAAAAGGCCCAGAGTTGGTCCGTAAGCAATGCCGCCATTGGCGAACTTCGGGAGGGACAGCATAAATGCAAGCATCGCCCCGGCTGCCGCCAATCCGAGCGCCCATCCGACAAACGGGATGGAGGCATGGGCGGACATGGCGCCACTGGCCGCAGAAGCGACCTGTGCCGTTGTCCTGACCCCTTCACTTGCGGTCACGGCCGCATTATTGGCTATGATAGTTCCGCCTGCAGCAACTTCCTCCGCCGCTTCTGTTGTTACCATTGCCCCCTCAGCTTCTTTTGCCATCGTATGGGCGTTGGTCACGGTGGTCAGCAGCTTCACTATTTCCACGATGGCCTTGAAACTCTCATACAGGGTTAGCATCGTATCAATGACCGCCGTCACTTTTTCCCAGGCGTCCCCGTCCCCTTTTAGCGTTTCTGTAAGGTCTTTCACACTGTCCCCCATGCTGCGGATACCCCTCCAACCCTCTGCAAAAGTCACATTGCTCTTCTGTAATATTCCCTGATATGCAGAATAGGAATCAATGAGGCGCTCCACCTCTGCCCGCTGGCTGGCATCCAGCGGGTTCTTCGTATCATCCAGCATTTTCTGGAGGGAACGGATTCTGTCTTTGATGCCATCCAGACCAATAAGGTCCAGCTCTATTTTCAAGTGTTTGTCGGAAAGCCCCTCAAGACCGCCTAACTCCAACTGCATTTCAGGGAGCGAGGAAATGTCCTGCAGCATCTTTTTCTTGGCCTGGAGGGCGAGGATGGTTTGCTGGATGGATGCAACCTCCGAAGCCGAAGCTTTGTTCTGGCGGGCTTGGTAATAGGCAATGGCCGTATCCAGGTCCTCGATGGAATTGAGAGTCCCTATCTCCCCAGGCTTCCGGAGTTCTGCCGCCGCCTCGTCCCATTTCTTTTTCAATTCCTCAAGGGCATAGATGTGCCGCTGGATGGAAGCGCGGTTTTCCTCCGTGGCATCTTTCAGTTCCCCTTCGTAATAGCTTAAGGCAGTCTCAAGCTGGGCATAAGTCTTGATCTGGCTATCATCACCCTCAGGGTTGTATCCAGTTTCCATTGCCATCCTGAGGGTATTGAGCCGCTTGATTTCGGCATCGATATCGGCAATGTTCTCCGCAGATGCACTCTTCCTGAGGTTCTGTTGGAATGATATTGCCTTATTTACATCCTCAAGAGTATTCAACTCTGTAGGGACGCCCGCGGCATCCATCATGGCTTTTATGGCGTCCTGTTTCTCCTGGAGCTTCTGGAGCTCTTGGGAATACTGCTGGATGAGTTCGGCCTCCGTGGGCTTCACTGTCTCCAGGGCATTCTGGTAATACTTGATGTTGTTCCCCAGCTCCTTGTAAGTCGCGGCCCCTTCAATTAGGGTTGAACCGTCAAATTTATCCTTCCCGGAACCGGAGGACGTGTCCAGCCCATAAGCGGCTTTCAGCGCCTTGGCCCGCGCCTCCATCTGCTTGAGGGTTGCCGCTTCCTGCCGGGCCTTATCGGAATCTTTCCCACCGGCAAGGCCCTCCACAAGTGCCTTCTGGTCACGGATAGCCTTTTCCAGGTCCGCAAGGTTCATATCCTTCCAGCTGGTGGCAGCAGCAGCCCCGGATCCCTTGATGGAGTCGGCCAGTTCCTTGGCTTTCTTCATCGCTTCGGTCATCGCGACGGTTATCCTGTCAATGTCCGCTGTCGCTTCCTTATAGTCGTTGTCTGCGGCGGTCCAATCCTTGTTGATTATATCTTCACGGACAATGCCCTCCCTTTTCACCCCGTAGCCATCGGTATAGGTTCCCTTCCGCTCATTAAAACCGACAACCTTACGGGTGTTATTCCTTTTCTGCTCAGCCTCAGCCTGACGCCTGATGGCATCGGCAAGTTCATCCTTATATGAGGCAGCCATCGCCTCATAAGCAAGCTGCTGGCAATAATCCTTGCTTTTTCTGGTCAGGATGTCATACCACTCCGCCGCAGAACTGTATGTGCCGAAGGCATCCCCATATTTGCGGTTGAGTTCCGCCACCATCTCTCCCTCGCGGCCTTTGTGCTTGATCAGGTCTTCCAGGGCGACAATATCGGCAGCAATCTCCGCCCGGGCCTTTCCGGCAGCATCCCTATATGCATCCTGAGCCTTGTTGACTGATTCAACGCCCTCGGCCGTGTCTTTGGACTTGCTAAAGAGTTTGGAAAGCAGGCTGACAACAAGTTGGATAGCGAGGGCGAGCCCGAAGGACATAGCGGCTTGCAGAGCAATTATCGCAGCCCTCAGGACCCCGGTGGCCGTAGCCGCGGTGAGTTCCGAAATCCCAAGGATACGGGCAGCGATGGCCTGGCTCCTTTGCGCCGCCGTAAGGGCTAACGTCTGGACCTTGGCAAACAGCTGTTTTGCGCCCAAAGCCTGAAAGGCCGTCGCCAATTTCAGAATCCCCGTCCCGGCCATGGCTATCTCCGCAAGAGCGCTGATGAGGGGCATGGCCCCCTGGACCGCCTGGCCTATTTTCTCTTTGATGTCACCTATGGTGTTCGCGGCTTGCTGCATCCGCCCTGAGGAAGTCTGGGCCATGGCCTCATTCATGCCCCCTACCGCCTCAGAAACCACCTCGGCAAGAACTGCGGCGCGCTCGCTTTCATCCCCGTATTTCAGTATGTACTTCTGGGCGTCGTCGAACTTGTAGCCATAGCGGCTCAGGGCCTCTGTCTGGCCGTTCATCACTTTGCCAAGCATAGTCGCAATCTGGGTGGCGCTCTCGGCACTGGCCCCCAACCCCAGCTGCTGGGCAATCATGTCATTCAAGACCGGGATGATGGTCTTCAGGCTGTCGGAAAATTCCAGGTAAGTGGCCAGCTCCTGGGCGGCGGCAAGTTGCACCTCATCCCCGACTATGCCAATCTGCTGCTGGGCGGCAGTCAGATCCTTGATGGCTTTGATTTCCTCATCAGTCGCCCCCATGGTATTCCGCATGGCTTGGGCGAGACGGGTTTCAGCCGTTTCCTGGGCGGCATAGGCGGAACTTACGCCCGCCAAAACCCCCTGCAATTGGCCAATCGCATTGAAAGCCCCTTCAAGGAGCTGCACTTTCGAGGCAAAACTGACCAATTCGCCCTTGAGGTTTTTCACCTCTGCCTGGACGGAAGAGAAAGCGGCCCCAAGCTCTTTTGCGTCAACGGTGACGTTCTTGAGCTCTTTTTCGCCTTCAATCTTTATCTTGAATGTTACAGTGTTTGCCATTATCCGCTTTTATTTATATCTTTGTCCCAACTATGGGTGAGTTGATTCGCAATATCTTTGACGTTATCCGTCTGGCAGGGCCGCTAAACACGTTCCTGTTCCTTGCGGGTATCTTCCTCATCATATATTGCGCGGTCTACTACATCAAAGATGACCTCGACCTCACCGGCAACAAATCAAAAGAAGATTCCCCGACCACTTTTATTTTCGAGATTGAAGACCTCACAAAAAAGCCTTAATCCCTTTTCAATCTCGCCTCAATCTCCCTCATCCTTTCCGGGCTGCTCGTCCCTTTCGGAACGGCCCCGGCTGTTTCCTCCATGTTCCCTTTGTCCCACGGCAGGGGGAAGGCCGTTAGGGGATTCAATGGATGCTTGCTGAAAAGGTTGGCCACGGATACCACCTGTATCCTGGTGCGCTCCCACCCTTCGCGGTACCGGGCCTTATCGGCAGAATCCCAACTCTCTACGATTTTGGAAAACTCCAGCGGGGTGCATTGTTCAAAGTCTGACCGGCTCATCCCCACGCGCCCCACTGCGATTCCAACAAGAGTGTCTATGTCCGGGGTTACTTCCGCTTCCCCGGGCTTTTTTTTTGCCCGACCCCATTTTGTTCTGCAAGTCCCTTGATGAAGTCCTGCAGGACATCAAGATCCAGCGAGTCGGCAAACACGTCGAAGGGGACGTCAAAAGGCTCACCGTCCGCATTACAAGCACTCTTGATGCAGCACCAGAGCAAAAGAATCAGGTCAGAAATATCCCCATCCTGGATAGTGGATACATCCCTGCCGGATTCCCTCTTGAAACGGACCATGGCTCCCATTGTCACGCGGCAAGGGAGCTCACGGCCTTTATACATGATTTTCTTCATGGCGGATTAGTTAGGAGGTCTGGGTGGGGGTGGAGACAGGGTCGGCCAGAAGGTCAAGCTTGGTTGCATCCACCGTTACAGATCCGTCATTGTCCAGGGTGATGGAATAGGTCGCATCTTCACCTGCAGGGGCGGTGTTCTCCAGCGAACTGATGATGAACTGGCCGGACACATAAGGTGTAGCGTCATTCTCGCGCTCGAAGAGGGAAAGGCTTACGGCTCGGCCAAGCGCCCAAGCGGCGAGGATGACCTTAAGGCCGGATTCAGACTCGCGGTAGAAGCAGAGGCCATCAGCCTTGACCTGGACGGAAAGTCCTGTCACCCGCTTGCTCTTGTACAGGGATGCGGAAGAGGCCTGCACACTCGCGGCCGGCTTGACGGCCACGTCTTTGGTCTCCGTGTTGAATGTCGCGGTGTGGGAGGTGCAATGACCGATAGCCCCACCGGCTACCTTCATCAGGAGGTCACTTCCGTTAACATAGTTATTCATCTTGAAATAATGTTTAATAGTTGTTTAATCTTCGTTAAAATGCCCACAAAACGGGGCTTGTATAGCTTGAAAACCACCCAGGCGACAGCGAAAAGGATTGCCCCTATACCACAATACATCAGGGTCTTTTGTCCCCATGAGGGCCTTTTTTTTGGCGTTTCTTCCCGGATGTCTTCCTTTGAGTCAGTCTCCGATTCCACAGTCTCTGACAGGCCTTTGTCCATTTCCGTCCGGGAACTGTCCCGGACATCGGTCCTTGACCCTGTTTCGATTTCTGTGACCTCATTGACTTTACTGGTTGAACGGTTCCCCCTGCGCTCTGTTGTTCTGGACTTGAGGGGCGGGGTCCCCGTACCCGGATCCGTCGGTTTGTCAGTGTCGAACGTCTCTATGACGGTCTCCACATCTTCCGTATCAGTCCGGTCTGTCTGCCGGTTCCCTTTGAGGGTCAGTTCCCGAATCTCCGTCCGCATAGACAGCAGGTTCTGGTCCAGCCTTCCGACCTCTTCGTGAAGAGCCTTTATTTGCTCCTTTGTCCGGGTCTGGCTGGTCAAGTTTCTGCTCACGCTGCAACTCACGAGAAACAGGGCAATTGGCAGAATGAGGGCATGACGGTATCTTGTCAATGGCATTGGTCAGGCGGTCAACTTTCCTTTGGAGAGACTTCATCTCCTTGCGAATAGGCTCGACAACCAGCTCCATCACCATCTCAATTGACTTGCGATCATTGTCGAGTTCACGAGACCTTACATCCGACTTCATCTGCTCCACCTCCGTCTTGAGTTTTTCCACCTCCTGGGTGTACTTCGCTCTCATGAGGCGGGACGTCAACCAAGCCGACAACGGGGCGGCCACGAGCGCTATTACTGCAAGGATTATTTCAGTCATCTTTGTCTCGGGTTATAATGGGGGCGGAGCCGGGGCCCCGCCCCCATGGTTAGGTTTAGGATTCGGCCATGGCCTGCTTGACCGTTACGGTCAGGGAGGCGGAGGTGTTCGGGATGGTCAGGGTGACGGTTCCCACGCGAGGACTGGTGCCCTCTGCATCATAGGCGAAGGCCTGACGGGTGAAGGTCACCTTGTTGCCGGAACCTACGGTAGCGGTCAGCCACTCAGCGTCGGACTGGGCTTCGATGGCCGTGCCGTTGGAAGTGCTATAGGTGCGCTTGCAGGAGCCGGCCTCCGCAGAGAGGTTGTCTATCAACTCATCGCCCGTGATGACGGGGACGGCATCGGAGGCATACCCGTTGACCAGGGCCACGGAAGCATCAGCCTTCTTCATCATTGCAATGAAGTAATGGCGGAAGTTGATGAGGTTCCTCTGGTTCTCGGGGTCATTCTTTGCCTCGCTGAAATACATCTTTGTAGAGCCGGTTGCCTTGAATACGCGCGGAGCATAGAAGGCGAAGGATGCCTGGAACTTATTGCCGCTTTCGGCAGTCCCAAGGGCCTGCTTCACCCCGGCGGAGGTGTACACGGGGCAGTTGGCGAACTCATAAATGTCAAAGCCAAAGAGGCGCGCCACACGGCCGTTTACGGTATCCAGGTTGTACTGGCGGGTGAAACTCTCGCTGATGCCCAGAAGGTCATTCACGTGGTCTGAAGTCAGCACAAGACGGCGTCCTACAGCGGGAACCTTCATCTTGTCGAACTTCGCTTTCAAGGAGATGATGTCGGCTATGGTCAGCTTCTTACGGCCCGTATTCGGGTCAGCGGATCCGGTGGTCACCACATAGTTGGACGCAGGGGCGATGGCATGTGCAGCCTTGGCAAACTTGGCATCCTTGATGGAATTGGCATGGGATTCCTTCACGCGGGCCATCTTGTCATAGGAAATGGCATAAAGCTCATCATCGGTGATAGGAGTCACCTTGGTCTGGAACTTATCCAGGCCGATGGCGATATCTCCGTCCGGGAGCGACTGGATGGCGATGGGATAGGTAGTATTGTTGATAAGCACATCAGGGTCCACTCCGACATTGACCAGGTGGATGACATCATTTTCCACTACGGAAGACGCATCGGGAATGCCGTCCAGCCAAGAGGCCTCAAGGCCGGCACGGAGGGCCTTGACCAGCTCCCCGGTCCAGACTTCAGTATAGACACCGGCGCGGAGGATGCCGGCGGGCATGGCGGGGGCAAAGAGCCCCACCATGCCGGAGACGCCATTGGCGACCACGGCGCCCATCACGGGGCTGATACCTACCGCCCCGCCAAGGAATGCTCCAGTAACGCAGTTGAACAGGAGCGAAAGCATGATTGTGATAAACTTTTTCATAACGGTTTTGATGTTTGATGAATTACTCTTCGTCGAAGGTCGGCTCATAGCCATATTCAGCCTTGAACAGCTTGATGTAGGTCTCGCGGTCATCCTTGCGCATGGCCAAGAGCTTATCGGAGGGGACCTCGCTCAGCTTGGTGAACGTGGTTTCACTCTGGGGCTTTGGGGTGTGGGCCAGCACCTGGCTGATCTTGCCCTTGGGTGACATCGCGGCGATGGTCTCCTTGAGGGCGTCCAGACCGGCGGTCTTGCCCAGGGTGATGAAATGGTCTTTCTTGTCGGCAGGGATCTTGTTTTCGGCAATGCCGTTGTCCACAGCCTGGGTGATGGCCGCAAGGGTCATCTGCTCCTTTTCGGAGCGGAGGGTCTTGTTGTCCTCTTCCGCTTTCTTAAGAGCAAGAATGCGAGCCTTGACCGCGCTTTCGTCGGCCGTGGCCTCAAGCCCTACCATGAGGGCGAGTTCTTTTAAGTCTAACATTTGCTTTGATTGATTAGAAGGTTTGTTATTCAATAGCGGAAGCGGGTTGCTCCCGTCCTTTGCGAGTTCCAGGACAGAACCGTCCTTGGTCAGTACCAGTGCGTCATCATTGCCTCCGATATCCACGACGGACACCTCATAGAGCTTGCTCTTGGTGACAGTAGGGCGGGTCTGCCCCTGCACCAGGAGGGCGGAATCCTCGCTCAGCTCCAGGATGTCAATCCCGGCGCTGACCATCTTGAGGCTCCCGAACTCAAACTGCTTCTTTACCCGGATGCTCTCCGGGGAAGCTTCGTCAAACTCCAGTTCACCGGTGACCTCCCCGTTCTCTTTCTTTATGTTCTTCACGTAACCTATGACCATCCCGCGCTCGTGCATATATAGGAGTACGGGGTTCCGCTGGTACTGGGCGATGTCCAGGCCATCGGTCATGATGCGAGTGCCGTAGCAATTCACGCTCTCATTGGAAATTCTTACTCTTTTTCCCATGGTTTATCCCTTTTTTCAGGTTCAATTTGCCGCAATTTTAACCACAGTGAAACAGAGAACAAAAAAAGTGTGCAACCATTGCATACTTTTATGAAACCATTGCAGAGAAGTGTGCAACCATTGCATACTATTTTGCTTAGTTCCCCGGACGTTAGCAAATTTGCCCCCGTAAAAACGCTTCTGCACGTATGACAAAGAAAGAATCTGAAAACAAAAAGGCGGTTGCCAAGACCCTCTATATGTCCGGCATGGGAATGGAACAAATTGCCGACCAGCTGGGGGTCTCCCGTCCAACCATATCGCGGTGGTGTCAGGACGGAGGCTGGAAGGAGACCAGGGCCGCCCAGAACATCACGCGCCCGGAGCTTGTTAACAAGCTCCTTGGAACCATCAACAACCTCATTGAGAAAGTCAATGAATCGGATGATCCGATGGCTGCTGCCGGACTTGGGGACAAACTGTCCAAGATGGCCTCAGTCATTGAGAAGCTGGACAAAAAGGCCAGCATCGTTGACACCATTGAAGTCTTTATGGCCTTCTCCAAATGGCTTGAGTACAAATCCGCCACTGACCAGGAAATCACCCCGGAGTTCATGCGTCAGGTCAACCGGCTCCAGGACCAGTACATCGCTGAACACATAGGTAAAGCATGAGTTCAAAGGCTGACATAAAAGAGGCCCTTGAGAGGTGGCGGGAACACTGTAAGGAGGTCCAGTCATCCACCGGCATAGTCAATCGCAACGAATCGCCGGCGGAGAAAGACCGGCGCATCCGGAGGCTCCTGGCACATTACGACCAGTTCTGCGAATACTACTTCCCACATTACGTCACCAAGGAGGATGAGGATGGCAGCAAGCGTGTCATCCATAATGCTGACTTCCATAATAAGGCAGCTTACAAGATCCGCGACACCCAAAACCTCAAGGCCGTATTCAAATGGCCGCGCGGCCATGCCAAATCCACCCACATCGACATCTTTGTCCCCCTATGGCTCAAGCCACAGGACAGGATCCATTACATGGTCATAGTGGGGAAGGCGGAAGATAATGCCATTGAGCTGCTTTCCTCCATACAGGCGGAGCTGGAATTCAACCAGCGCTATATTGCCGACTTCGGCCCGCAGAAGGGAATCGGCGACTGGGCGGAAGGCTATTTCAAGACAAAGGACGGGGTCATCTTCAATGCCCTGGGGCGCGGTCAGTCCCCGCGCGGGCTCCGTTTCCGGAATGTCCGCCCTGACTATATCGTCTGCGACGACCTTGATGATGACGAACTCAGCCGCAACCCCTCACGTGTAGAAGACCTGACGGCCTGGGTGCGAAGCGCTTTGTTCGGAGCCCTGGATGTCGGCCGCGGCCGTTTCATCATGGTTGGCAACCTCTTTTCAAAATGCTCCGTGCTTTACAATATCTGCCAGATAAAAGGTGTCTTCGTTTCCGAGGTCAAAGCCCTGGACAATAACGGCAATCCCGTATGGAAGGACAAATGGACAAAAGACGAAGCCCGCGAGGCGGCCGAGTTCATGGGGTACATTGAATGGAACCGGGAATTCATGCACAACCCGATTACCCAGGGCAAGATCTTCAAGCACGAATGGATCCGCTATAAGAAAGTGCTTCCCCTCGGGAAATATGACGCCCTCGTTTGCTATACCGACCCTTCCTGGAAGCCGAAGACATCCAATGACTACAAGGCTGTCAGGCTTTGGGGGAAGACCGGCTCGGAACTGCATCTTCTGGACTGCTTTGTCCGTCAGGCCACGACCGGGGAAATGGTACGCTGGCTATATGACCTGTATGAGCGCCTTCCTGAGGACGCCTCCGTCCGTTTCTTCATGGAGGCCATTTTCCTCCAGGATATGATTCTGGATGAGTTCGAAGCCGAAGGAGAACGCCGCGGGTATCAGCTTCCCATCTCCGGCGATTACCGGAAGAAACCGGACAAGCTCCAGCGGATAACCGACATCTCCCCCTTGTGGGAAAGGGGCTTCGTTTTCTATAACGAGGCCTTGAAGGGGTCTCCGGACATGCAGGCCGGGATAGACCAGACCCTTGCCCTTGCCAAGGGAAGCTCCGCCCATGATGATGCGCCGGATGCTGACGAGGGTGCCATCTGGTATCTCCAGAAAGGTTCCCGCCAAACGAGATTTGAACCGCGGATGGGCGCAAGGCCATCAGCAAAAAATATATGGTGATATGCTTATCAAAGACCTTTACAAACTCATCAAGGATTGTATCTGGGCGGGCCGATACAAAAGGGCCGTCCGCAAGGCGAAGAGACTCTCCGCCCTTTTCAATATGACCTACTTCGTTATCCTCTACAGGGGGAAACTGGAGGTCATCCCCAAAAAGAACATAAAACGCCTTATTTCGCAACGGAAGTTCAAAAGTGGCACAACTATCCAGGACATTGAAAAGATTGCCCTGTATGTCGCCAAATAGCCCAAAAAGGAGGTTTATATGTTCATCCAGGAAAGTGATTATAAGATTGTCATCGGGGAAACCGCCCTCAAGGTCGTAACCCAGGCTGACCAGGAGACCAGGGCTAACGCAGAACTGGAGGCCGAAGAGGAGATCTCCGGCTACCTGCGCCCAAAGTATGACTGCCAGACCATCTTTGAGGCCGAGGGTGGGGACCGCAACCGACAGGTCCTCATGTACGCCTGCGACATCGCACTGTATCACATGGCCGCATCCCTCCCCAACAAGATGGGAATGGAAATCCGCGAGAAGCGTTATGAAATGGCCATCAAGTGGCTGAAAGATGTCCAGTCCGGAGTGGTCATCCCGGATCTGCCGCTGGCAACAACGGAGACAGGGGAATTCGCGGCTCCCTCTATCCGTTTCGGTTCCAAGCCGTGTGTAGATAACAGTTATTGATATGGGCTTAAGAGATTCATTCCGGAAACTGTTTTCCGGGCAGATGGCATCCACAGGGATGGAAGTCCTGCAGCAGCTGGGCCTCCCGGAGAATCTTACCCTGCAGGACGGCACAAAGCTGGACCTCTCGAAAGAAAAGGACCGCAAGAGGTTCCAGAAGATAGTCATAGACCTTCAGCGCCAGACGGACCTTCTCACGCAGAGGGACCTTGCATCTTGGCGTCAAGCACACCAGATGGCCCTGAGCGTTGACAACCCCAGCCGGCAGCGGCTATATGACATATACAGGGACGTCGATCTGGACCTGCATCTGTCCGGATGCATAGGGCAGCTGCAGGGCTTCATCATGTCCAAGTCATTCAAACTGGCCAATGACAAGGATGATACCGATGACCAGGCGCTCAAATATCTGGAGACCGCCTGGTTTAAGCAGTTCGTCAAGTACGTCCTGCAGGCCAGGTACTGGGGCCATTCCCTCATCGAGCTGGGGAACGTCATCAAGAGAGATGACGGGACGCTGTCCTTTGACGGGGTGACGCTGATAAACCGCAAGCACGTCGTGCCTGAATATGGTCGTGTGACGTACAATGCTGGGGACAGCTGGGAGTCCGGCATCGACTACCGCCAGCCCCCCTATTCCGATTGGCTGGTGGAAGTGGGGGCCCCTGACGACCTGGGGCTGTATCTCAAGGCCGCCATCCAGACCATCCCGAAGAAATACGCGCTGGCCTTCTGGGATTCCTTCGCGGAAATGTTCGGGCTGCCTATCCGCGTGGCCAAGACCACCAGCCGTGACCAGAAAGAGATCGACCGCCTGGGCAAGATGATGGAAACAATGGGCTCCAAGGCCTGGGCCGTCCTGCCCGATGAATCCTCCATCGAACTGAAAGAGAGTTCCAGGGGGGATGCCTACAACGTATATGACAAACGTGTTGACCGGGCCAACTCCGAGCTCTCCAAGCTGGTTCTCTTTGTCACCATGACCATTGAGGACGGGGCCAGCCTGTCCCAGTCAAAGGTCCATTTGAAGGTCCTTGACAACCTGATCTATGAGGTTGCCGACCTGGTGCGCGACACCGTGAATGACCAGCTGCTGCCAAAGATGGTGAAGTTGGGGTTCCCCCTCAATGGACTGCACTTCGATTGGGATGAGCCCATTGACTATACCCCTGAGCAACAGAAGGCCTTCGAGGAAATGATCCTCAATAACTATGAGGTGGACGGCAGCTACTTTGAAGACAAATATGGCCTTCCCGTCGGAGAGCGTCGCCAAAACCCGGTGGCGGTTCCCCCTGCAGATACGCCCAAGGGGAACACCAAGGAGGACACGGACCCTGACCAAAAGAACGGCCGTCCCGGTTTTTTCGACTGAGCCCCTCAGACTATGAGGGGCTGCACCGTAGATACAGCCTCATTCTGGGCAATTCCCTCACCCTGGCAAGCGAAGGTTCGCCCGTGCCGGAAGATGCCCGCAAAAGGCTCGAAAAAGCCTTCAAAGGGATGATGAAAGCCCTCTTCCGGGAAGAGGGGGCAAGCCTGCGTATAGAACTGCTTGAAGAGCCGGAAGTGGCCGGGTTCATCGAAGAACACGCCCGGGTTCTTGACTCAAGCTTTGCTGAGGTGGAGATGTCCGACATCATGCGGGCAAGGCTCCGTGAATCCGATTACATTTTCTCCGGCATCAAGACCTTCCATGAGCTCAATGAGGCCTTCCCTTCACTCCTGGATGAGAACGGCGACAGAAAGCCGTTTAATCAGTTCTTGAACGACGTTCAGGCGATAGACAGCACCTACAATAAAGCCTACTTGAGTGCCGAATACAACCACGCCCAGGCGGCGGCAGAAATGGCGGCCAAGTGGGAAGACTATGCAGAGGATGGGGATGAATACAATCTCCAGTACCGGACGGCCGGGGATGACAAAGTCCGGCCGGAACATGCAGCTCTCCATGGCGTCACCCTCCCGATGTCTGACCCGTTCTGGGATGAATACTACCCGCCCAATGGCTGGAACTGCCGCTGCACCGTGGTCCAGGTTCTCAAAGACAAATATCCCGCTACCGACCGGGCGGAAGCCTTCCGGCGCGGGCAGGAGGCCTTGGCAAAAGACACCAAGGGGATCTTCCATTACAATCCTGGAAAGCAGGGAAAGGCATTCCCTGATTATAATCCCTATACCCTCAGCAAATGCAATACCTGCACCCGCAAATTGAACCTCTCTAAAGACATCGCTGAAAATGAACTTTGTGAATGGTGCCTTGCATGCCGACACTATACTCCAGGCTCTAATGCAAGATACCAGGAGAATAAGCAACGTTATCGTGAGTTAGAGGGCAACCCTGATTATCGGTATGTACAATTTGATGAAAGTACAGGAGGGTTAAAAGCAGAACACTCCATGCATAACCAATCTGGGGAGGGATATAAATTTGAACTGATGGCTGTCGAAGCCGGATTCAATGCCGGTCATTGTGTCATTCTTGGACCAGAACCCAATAACCAATATAAACAGCGCAGCACAGAAGGGGGTTGGGATGGCCATCCGTTTGAAGTCTCTGGGAAACTATCTTTCTCGAAAGGGTCTGTCAGGAACGGATTGAAACACTGTGCCTCAAAAAGGGTAACGGAGTATGCCGTACTATGCTTCCCTAACGGAGGCTTTGATACGGGGATCTTTAACGAAGGCTTGAAGATGTTTAATGGGCTCAAGGAGAAAGAAGATGGTCAATGGATGCAGTTCAAGAAAATCATTTGTGTGCAAGACCAAAAGATTGTATATGAGCTGGACCTATAAAAAAAGAACGGCACGCTCCCACCGAAGTGGTACGCGCCCCGCACTGCAAATATAACGATTATTTTTTATTTCAAAGCATATCATCAAAAAAATCCGTCACTCTCATTCCAGGGTGACGGATTTAATCTATACTGGCATTGCCTGACAAACTGAACCTTGGAGGATCTTCCCGTTCTTGTGTTTGTCACGCTTTATACCATCGCTCCCCCAAGTTCCCCACTGTTTGAAAAAGAATGCTTTCCCGGCTTGTTCAACTTGCTTTTTTATATTTAGCACCCAATCCTCTTTCATCGGACGGGCCATTCTCCCGCTTTCCCCTCCAACAATAATCCAGTCAATATTTGTCAAATCAAGCTCCCCGAGATCTTCCAATAAAGGTTCACAAGACAGGAACCTTATAGGGACATTTTTGATAGACCTGAGAGATTCAATCCTTGGCTTGGATGTCTGGACATCAACTGTCACCCCAAGCCATGCATTTGACGGGACCGGCCTTGTGCTGAAATATTCGGCCATCCTGTCGGCCCTTTTAGTCAGCAATTGATAGCGGTGGCGTGGGGTTTTCTCAATGGTGGCAATGACCTTATCAATGAAGTCAAAAGGTACATCCTTATGGAAAAGATCGCTCATGGAACAAACAAAGATAGTTCTTGGATGTTTCCATGCAAGCGGCTCATCAAGGCATTCTTCATGGAGTGTAACCTGAAAGCCATTCTTATATTTGGGCACACTCATGGCACAAAGCCGCCGCGCCATGACTTCCGCATAACAATGCTGGCATCCGGAAGATATTTTTGTGCACCCTGTAACTGGGTTCCAGGATGCATCCGTCCATTCTATTTTTGTGCTGCTCATTGTTTCCTGATGATTTCTTGTGCAATCTTCATCGCCGTCTTATTTTTTGCAGCAAAGACAAGATGATAGATTGGCACGTTGTGGGTGTTGTAAAGGACCAGAGGTTCCTCCGTCACATAAGGAAAAACATCCTTCAGGCGTTCAATATAAAGTTCAGCAATCTTCCTGATGGAGTTCTCGGCTTTCGTCACGATGATTTCCTCATCCCCGAAAAGCGTTTGAACGGAAGTTTCTCTGTAGAAAAATTTGCGGATTTCTTCTTCTGACAACCCGAAGAAAGATTCCAACTTTTCAGAGTGAGCCAGCCCTTTGTCTTTATCCACCTTTCTTTCCAGAAGGCGGTTAATGATGACACCGGTAGGCACAAGAATCCAAAGGTCAACGGACAAGCCTTTGAGGCTTTGGATGGAAGTCCAGTCTATTTGCATCCCGAAAGGATCCAGGAAGGCGAGGGCCTTGAACCCCTTGTAATTGTTCAGGGTATTAGCCAGCTTCTTTACTGCGACATTGGCATCAAGGCTTAGATGGTGCCGTTTGCCACTGGTTTGATATGAGGCCAATTTTTCAGAGAGGGCTTTACAGTTCTCTTCGCTCTTATCCACAAAATAATAGAAGTCGAAACTTCTCATTTCAGGGTTCTCGATTTTAACAACTCTTTCGGCAGCACCCTGATAAACCTTGAAGTCCTCCGCAGATACTTCTTGCCCGAATAATTCAAGAGCGCTTTCCACCTCAATCTTTTCGTCCCCGGCAGTCCGGGTCCCACTCCCGGCAAAACCATCGAAATACAAGAGTTTCCAACCATACGAATCCCGATGGGCATTCATAATAGTGAGGTATGCTCTGACGTATTTCTCGAAGGCATCAAGTTTTTCTTCCGTCCATTTGCCTCCCCAAGGTTTTTGTATCTGTCCCATTTTGAACATTTTTTTGTATACTGCGCAAAGATACTGAATTTCTTCCCGGTAACAAATAACCTGTTACTTTTTGTTTGGGCATTTATCAAGGTCCTTTATCAGTTTCCCCTTGGCTTTACTGCAAACAAAGGGGCCATTGTTTTGCTGGCATGCCTGGTTATAAATCCGGCCCAGATGTTGGCATTTCTGCGCCTTGCATTCGCTGACCTTCATTCTCCATCCTCCTTCCCAAAGGATTTCTCGATATCCTCCTTGGTGGCAATCTTCGCCAGACAATAATCACCGTCACGGCAAACGTGCGCCCCCTTTACCTCTTTCCCCTTGTTGCATTCTCTCCAGATGCCGATAGCCTCATCAATCGTATTCGCGGCAATAAGCGTATTATTCACTTCGAAGAAATGATAATAAACGTAGGTGTGTTTCTGATACTCTAAATTCATAATGCACGCTCAAAGGTTACTTTGTACACTTCGATATTCTCCAGCAGCTCCTGGTGGTTGTGGTTCGTCAGGGTTCTGGAGAGTGATACGTTCCGGAACGTAGTCCCACGGAGGTCAAGCAAAGCCTCATAAATCTGGTTGGAGAGCTCATAATCGGCAAGCGTCTCTTCCTGGGTAGGCTCCCCGTCAGCGGCCGAGCCCTTCCAGTCAGTGACAATATGCAGAAGAACCTCCCCTTTCCCAACCATGCCTTTTGTCGGGCCTTTATGGGGGTCCCAGACTATTTCCCCAAATTCCACGAAAACGGCCGGCCTGTCCCAAGCCGCGTCCTCTTCTATGAACTCCACGTTCTGGTTCCACAGGTCAATGTGTTGGATGATGCCGTCTTCCACTCCCTTGAGGGCGACGGCGATAGCAGTATAAAGTTCAGTAATCATTTGTAATTCTCAGGGTTTGTATAAAATTCACTCAGTCTCTTTTCAATTATGGCCGTGACCTCCTTTTCCAGGTCGGGGTGGGTGCCAAGGAACCGGCGGCGCGGGATCTTCACGGTGGAGCCCACTTTCATCAGGGCCATGTGCTTCCAGAACTCCGCTTCCGTTGACAGCCGGGTGTTCCGTTTATCCTTGCGGAGCGTCCCATCCTTTCGCCTTCCAAGGCCGCCATTGGCCTTGTAATACATAGCCCAGAAGAAACGCTTCATCCTTGCAGTCACCTTGATTTCACCGCCCTCATTGTGGATGGCGGCATAAGGCAAAGAGGTCTGGAAAGTGATGCTGTCTTCATCGGCCTTGGCCGATATGCTGCGCCTCAGGCCTCCGGAGTCAACCAGGATATGCTTCCCGGCCCGGGCGGGGCTTTTCTGGCGCTGCCATGCCTCCCCGAAGAAGGCTTGCTTCTCAAAGTTCCTGTCAAACTCCGATGCGGCCTCCACGCTGATATCCTTCAATATTTTCCGCTTGAGGGCCTTGACTGTGTCATTGCTTGCCATAATCGTCAAAAAGGGTTGGATATTCGGGTTCATCCTCCGGGATGGAAGAGGCAGAGGCGTTAAGAATGTTGTAAAAGGTCCTCTCGCTGATGGCATAGACGGGATATATGTACCTAAGCCAGATCTCCCTGTTTGAGAGACCTGACTTAATGTGTTCGCCATATATCCGGCTAATCTCAAGGACCCGCTTCTTATAGCTTCTGCCCCTTCTTTTCTTTCCCATGGATGTTATTCTTTATGCCTCCGGTACCAGCCTTGGTACTTGTTATAAAAATCCTTATCCGGGGTGTCGTAGATGCAGCCGTCGTGCGACTCCTGCACCTTGACCAACCCCCGCTCGGCAATTAGGGCCTTCGCCTCCTTTGGGGCGACTTCCAGGCAATCGCAGTTCCTCGGGGAAATGCAAACCTCGTAGGTGCGCTGGGCCATGCCAATGAAGCGGGTCCAGCTCACCACGACACAAATCACCTCCGGGAGGTTATGCATATTCACCCTGTTCATCCTACGCCTCCGTCATGCCAAGGGGGATAGACTTCCAGGCCCCGGTTGCCTCATCCTTGATTTCCCCATAAATGTAAGTCTTGGAGAGGGACGGGATGTAGGCCTCTTCTATAATCTGGACACCTTCACTGATACGGTCGTTGTGGAGCTCATCCGCCAGCTTCCTGAGCTGGAGGGCCTTGGCCGCTTTCAAGTTGCCTTCCTTATCCGGGGACATCAGCGCCATGATCTGGTTGACCAGGGCACGGGTGGTGTCATCCTTGATAAGATCCATGCAGGCGTCCTTGACCATCTGCACCCCGTCGGTGACGGTATCTTTCCAGCCGTCGCACTTGTGGGCCCCGATGGTGATGCGGAGCTTGCCGCTGGAGTGGGTGAACGTGTGGGAGCGCTGGCGGTCCTTGGTCAGCTGCAGGACCTCCTTCTTCATTTCCAGGATGGCCGTGAAAGTGTTCAGGACGGTCTTCTTTGTCATGGCAAGGCTGTCGCTCACGTTCTTGAGCCGTGGGAACGCCTCTTCGATGGCGTTGTCCACCAAATCGTCATAGACCTGACGGTCTTCTTTCTTTTTCAACTCGGCAGCTTTCCTGGCCTCGGCCTCTTCGAAAGCCCGGAACCGGGCCAGCTGCTCTTCCGTCATCAAGACGGACATTTTTTCTTGATCCATTGTCTCGTGATTTAAAAGGTTTATAAAAGTTCTATCTGTTTTTCGATCAGTCTGATTCTTTCCGATATGGCATCCTGGACCGCCGCATTCAACTCTTCTTCGAACAGGTCGGTCTTTTCCATATCCTTTCCGAAGCCCTGGACAATGGCCACCCTGGCCTGCCCTGCATCCAGAAGGTCCGCCGCCAATTGGAGGTTGGAACGTTTGTTCAGAAGTGCCTTGCACTTTTCAATGTTGTCTATATTCATTTTGCATCAGGTTTATTGGTTGCTTGCTCAATAATCTTGTTTAGGGCCTCCCGTCAGCTCATATATTTTGGGTCCGACATCCGGATTCCAAGGGACTTGATGGTGGCCTGCACCAACGCCTCCGCCTGCCTTACCTCTTCCGCCTGCTCCTGGACCCATTTCAGCCCGCCGCGGCGCTGGATGTTCTCCAGCTTCTTGACCAGGCTGCGCAATTCGTCAATGTCCAGTTGGCAGAACCGCTTGCCGGCAATCTTCGGAGACAGGCAGAACCGGTCAATCTCCGCCCAGTTGTCAATGGTGTTGATACCCAGACGCCCGATCCTGAGCAGGACGGAGGATCTGGCCCTCTTGAGGTCCTGGGCATCCGGAGCCGTGGTCACCCTGGGCTTCCCCTCAATGGCATCGCACATCTCCAGATATTCTTCCGCCTTCATTTCGTGAAGGTGGGTGGTGCGGCCATCCGTGAACTGCAGGACAATGTCATCCTTTTCAATGGCCGGGTGTTTCTTCAAAAGGGCATAAAAACGCCCGTAATCCTTAATCTTGTTCATCTTCATTCCTGTTTATGGTTCCCCAGTATTCTTCGGCCCCCTTCTTCCAAATGACCGCTTCCCCGGTACTGCCGATGAAACGCCCCTTGGAGAAAGCTTTGTACCCCTCCACCCAGACCTTGAGCCCCGCATCATACCTGATGGCCTTGGCGGCACGCCCCTCCGGCTGCTTCCCGTCCGCATGGCTGATGAGGATGATGAGCTTGTTCCGGAAACGCTCCTTAAAGGCGATATACTGCTTGTAAGACAGTTGCAGGTACTGGATTGAGTCAATGACCACAAACTCCGCAGAACGGGGCTTTGAGAGCCTTTCCGAGAGGTCTTCGAGGGTGCAGCTGTCAAGGATCTGCAGCCGGGCCTTGCACTCCTGCATCCCAAACCGGCGCAGGGTGTTCTGGATACTCACGGAATAACCTTCCTCCAGGGAGAGGTACAATCCCTTCATCCCGCACCCCATCGCCAGTTCCCGGCACAGCTGCATGATGGCCGAGGACTTCCCGTTCCCGGAGTTGCCCCAGATGAAGACAACCCCGTGACGGGCCATTTCCCCAAAGCAGGCCGCCCATTCCCCCGACAGGGTGACGGTCTTGCTCTTGATTCCAAGGACTTGCGCGGATGACAGTGATTTAGCCATTTGAATACCGTTTGAACGGGGTTTAACTATGCTTGCACGGCAGCCGCCTGGGTGGCAATCTTATTGCGCTGTGCCTTGACCGATTCTTTCACTCTCCTGAGGTCATTGCCGTGGCCTGAGGCGTCATGTTGGACTCGCCTGATAGCGGCATCATCCTCAAGGCCGTTGGCCCTGCAGATAGCCTCAATTTCAGCTGCGTTCACGGAAGAGAGCGGGACGAACCTTCTGGAGATACGGGATTCCAGCTCATCATATCCTTTCTTCCCCTTCTCAATACCGGCACGTACCCTCTTTTCCATGTATGCGGTGGAAAGGAACACCATCCCGCATTTGTCCTCAAGGGCGTTATAAAGGGAAATGTAGTAGTAGAGCACACTGTCCGTCAGTTTGTCCCCTTCATCGAAGACCAGCAGCGGGCTGTCAAGGGTAACCAACTGCTTGATGATGGCCTGGAGAGTCTCCCTGACGGTCAGGCCGTTGGTGTTCACGCCAATCTTGGCGGCCAGCTCCTTCACGAAGTCCGCCTTGTGCATGTCTTCGGAGCACGGAAGGATAAACACGTTCTTCCGGTCATTGGCAAAGATCCGGGCGGCGGTGGTCTTGCCGATGCCGGCAGGGCCGGTCACCCAGACAACCGAAGACTCCTTCTTTGCAAAAGACAGGAACGTCATCACATCCATGAAGGCGTGGGTCTGGCAGATCTTCCATCCGGAAGGCTGGGCAATCTGCGCCTGGAGTTTGAGCCACATATCCTCAGATATGTTCTCCCACTTGCCATTGAGCATCTGGGACACGGTACCGGCAGAAATTCCTTTCAGGGAATTCACAGCCTGGTTCTGGCTCTTGAAACGCTTGATGTAGGTCCTCAAGGTCTCAGCAATCGTTGTTTTTTGGTCTCGTGATAACATATAATTGTTGTTTTAAGGATTATAGTCTGTCAAGGGCTGACACCTCGTCATAGGTCATGTTGCTGATGGCCTTGTCCATCTGCCCCACGGACGCCGGGTAAAACTCTGCGGCCGCCTGTTTGTCCGCAAGCCGCTCATAGGTCTTCTGCGAGACCCCTTTCAGGCCCGGGCGGGAAAGGCCGTTCTGCTCCGGTGCCGTGCCGAACTCCAGTTCCAGGGACACGCTCTCCAGCTGGCGTCTCACGCGGTCATCCTTGATGGCCTCTTCCATCCTCCGGATGAAGGAACGCTCTTCCTCGGTCTGGTCCCTGAGGGCGCGGTGGATCTGCACATAAGGCTTGGCCTCCGATATGAACTGATAGCCGTAGTCATCTTTTGTATAGAGCCGGACGGTGGACATTTCACGCGGGTCATAGCTCACATAGAACTGACGGCCGGTGTTCTTTGACCTCCAGTCCAGGTCCGGGAACCCATCCTTATCCAGCACCTCATACTGATACTTCTGCCCCTTGATGGTGACAACAAGGCCATAGGCGGTGAAGGTGCACGGCCTGGGCGATGTAATCCAGAACAGGTCACGCTTCAAGGCGTCATTCAGGGCAGGGGCCTGGGCGTTCACAGAAGCCATGTAATACTGCATCCTGGGCACAAGGTGCTTGGGATGGAGCATATTGTTCCATTGGTCACGGAGCTTCGGATAAAGCTCCATGAGTTCCTGGTAGGTGGGAAGGTTCTGGATATTGGCCATCACAAAGTCAAGATCCGCCTTCGAGCGGTCCGACTTGGCCGTCACGTTGCCGCCGGTATAGAACCAGAACTGGTGAAGCACCTGGGACTGGAAGCGGGCAAAGATGTTTTCAATGGTCTTTGAAGGGCCGTTGTACGGCTGGGTAGGGCGGCTGAGTTTGGAGATCTTCCGGAGCCATTCAGACGCATCAGCTCGCTTGGTGCCGCCCTGGTTATCGAAGACCAGTTCCTCCGGAAGATGGCCGGCAAACTCAATGGCGTTTCGATAGGCCTCATACATGGACTCAAAGTTTTCCACGTTGGAAATGTTGTAGCCCAGCAGCACCTCGGAGGATGCATCCACCACCTCGAACACCTGGACGGAGGCCAGTACCCACTTGCCGCCCTGGAAGGCCTTGTAATAAAGGTTGAGCTTGGTACCGTCACCATACCAGAGGGCATCCCTTACGGACGGGAGGATGGTGGAGTTCTGACGGGCATAGAGCATCTTGGCGGCTTTGTCCCCAAGCTGGGCATCCTTCCACTGGATTTCAATCTCCGGGCGGCTCAGGAAAGCAACCAGGGCGCTCACGGACTTGAGCGGTTTCCAGCCCTTTGCAACAGCTATCCCGTTGAACTTATCGAACAGTTGCTGGTTGGTGTAAACCGGGGTCTTGGAGCGCTTGAGGGCGATAATCTGGCGTCCTGCCTCCGGAGTGATCTTCACGGCATTGCCGTTGGTCAGCTTCCCGCTCACCAGGCACCCGTATCCCTCCGCCTTATAGATGCGCATTTTCTCACGGAGCCGGGCGACGTTTTTGGGGAGGGTGTGGCCGTACTGGGCCCGCAGTTCCTCGCATGTGGAATAGATGGCGTCCCAGCAGAGAGGGGTTTTGTTCCCGGACATGTTCCTGCGGGAACGCTGGAGGTTGCCCAGCTCAATGAGCCTGTTCAGGACGGAGGCGTTTACAACGTACTCATCAATCTTGCTTGACTTGATGTGGGTGCCGTCCGCCAGCTCATAGTTCTCGTAGAACTCACGGGCTTCCACGTCCATCCTCAAGTCATCCTTATCACGGTTCAGCATATCTTCCGGATCTCCATATTTGGCCACAAACTTTTCCTTGAATCTGGTGGGCAGGGACTCATACTCTATCAGGGCATGATGGTCCAGCCCCTTGCCCTGGCGGAGAATGGTGAGCCTTCCTTTCCAACTCAATTGCTTATAGTTGGTATAGGACATCACGGCTGGGCCATCATCAATTCTGGTCAACTCATCAACCGTTACCACTATTATGTTCCCTAAATACTCCATATAATAATTCTTAGTGGGAAGGGGTGGACTCGAACCACCGACCATACGCTTCAGCTTTTTTTAGCGTTTTTGGCAAAGCAAGCTCTACCCGCTGAGCTACCTTCCCTGTCAATGTCCTATAGAGGATTCCCCGCCGCAACGGCCTGTGCCTGGAAGAGGACATTCCCCCAGGTCTGCAAGGTCACCCCATCATAAGAGTCAATGTCCCTTCCTCCCTGGCGGATGATGGCTTTGTTGCCGGTGAAATAGACTTCCACCCCATTGGCAAACTCTTGGATCCAACTCCCGTCAGAAGAATGTCTGGTGTTGCAGTTCGGGATGAAGGCGACTTCCTTCACCCATTGCCCGCCATGTGAAAGAGCATACTGGCGAATCTTGCGGGAAAGATCCGTGTCGGTAAGGCCGGCGCAGGCCTTCCAAACGGTCTGCCTCGTACATTTGAAACCCTTGCAGAGCTCGGCTCTCAGGTCCTCGGTAATTTTGATGTAAGATCTCATATCTGTAACAATTAGTTTGTTCCTCTTGGCAATTCGCACATTTTCCGTAACTTTGCAGCGGCGGTTACGTGTTATCCGACTGCAAATATAGGGATAATTTTCAACCTTGCAACAAAAAAGGTTGAAAATTATCGAAAATAATTTTGAAGAATGGCAACTTTATTGGAAAGAATTTCGCAAATCGCGGCAAATGAGGGTATCACGATAGGGGCCCTGGAGCGTCGCATTGGGGCCAGTAAGGGGGTTCTTTCGCGTGCAATTCAAAATAATACTGACATTCAAGCAAAGTGGATTGGCAAGATAGTTGAAAATTATCCCCAGTATTCTGCTGATTGGTTACTGTCAGGAGCTGGGGAGATGAAGAAAGATAGCCTTCCTGTTAATCCTGCCCATAGATTTGGTTTGAGAACGGACAGGAATGTGGAATCACAAGATGTCCCCCTATTTAACTTTGATGCTTCAGCGGGGCTTGTGGCGATATTCAATGATATTCATCCGACCCCTACAGAATTCCTCAAGATCCCTAACCTTCCTCCTGTAGATGGGGCAATATATGTTAGGGGGGAGTCCATGTCTCCTTTATTAAAAAGTGGCGACATTGTTATGTATAAGCAAAAGGAACTCTCTATCGATAGTATTCTATGGGGGGAGATATATCTATTGTCTTTCGTAACAGATGGAGATACTTACACAGCCGTGAAATATATCCAAAAAGCAGAGAATGACGGGTATATTCGGTTGGTGAGTTTTAATCCGTCATTTGCGCCTAAAGATATTCCTCTGAACAGTGTTACCGCGCTTGCGCTTGTTAAGGCAAGCCTTACTTTTCACACCATGGAGTAGCCCGCACACACTTTCCGGGTAATTCACCGGGGCTAAAGATCGTCATAATAGACTCTTAGCCCCGTTTTTTATGGAAAAACGATGTCATTTTGGGTATGCTTCAGCCCGTTTTTTCTGCATTTTCTTCGTTTTTTCTGCAAGTTGCCCCCCCTCAAAGGCTATATTTTTCTCAAAAATGTAACCCTAAACCTAACCCTAACGCGTACTTTTCGTTTTTTCGAATCCCACGAGATATAACCCTAAACGTAACCGTAAACCTAACCCTAACCAAGAGTGAGGGGTAAGAGAAACGGCCCTCCCTACTGGGGCGCGAGACTTCCTTTTAAGCCCCGGCCAAACAGTTTTTGAACACCATATAAAGAACCCGCCCAGAAGCCAAATTAAAGGCCCCCAGGCGGGTTTTACCTATTATTGCGGCCAGATGTAAGGCCAATGTAAAGAAAACGTCTAAAAAGCGTTTGAAAAGGCCGTTCAAATGGCCCCCGGATGTAAAGCTTTTGTAAAGCCCGCGTCACATTTCGTTCTTTTCACCCCGCCCTCCAAAATTAACCCGAACCCAAAGGTTTTCAATCAGTTATACCTTTTGAACGGGTGTCCATACTTTACACATTTCGTTTACTCGCCCTTACATATCCGTGTTCCAGCTGATTGAACAGGGTAAGATAGACCTTGACGCCAGGATTCTTTCAGAGGCTTCCGTCCGTAAAATGGCGGAAAAGGATCCTGGTTCAAGGACTCTCGGATGGGATTTCGGAGGAGAGGCAAAGGGAACAAAACTGTCTGACAATCTGATGTTTCACACTGGGTACAGCGGCACTTTCCTGCTGATGGATTTCGATAATGATCTGGCAATAGTGTTATTGGCCAACAGGACATACCCCGAAAATACAGGTTACAAGTCCCTTATCAAAACGAGGGCTGCCGTATGTGATGCGGTAGCAGAGGCGCTGAAACTCCCTACCAGAGGAAATTGTTGAACGGGTAGCGTCCCGCATGAATCTCCGCAACCATTTTGTAGATGTCATTGCGGAGTTTTTGTATGCCCGTCTTTTCCTTCGCCGAGATGAATATGCACGGAGTCTTTTCCTTGGCTATCCAGCTGTTTTTCAGTTCCTCAAGGGTCCAGTTCTCCTGAGTGCGTTCCTGGAGTGAGAATTCGTCGTATTCAGTATAGTGATAATTGTCAATCTTGTTGAAAACCACATATACGGGTTTTTCTGCAGCACCTATGTCCTTCAGTGTCTTGTCCACGGTTTTCATCTGATCCTCGAAGTCCGGGGCGGATATGTCCACGACATGTACGAGAATGTCCGCCTCGCGCACCTCGTCGAGAGTGCTCTTGAAGGCTTCTATCAGCTGCGTGGGCAGTTTCCGGATGAATCCTACGGTATCGCTGAGCAGGAACGGGACGTTCTCTATGACCACCTTCCTGACTGTGGTGTCGAGGGTGGCGAACAGTTTGTTCTCGGCGAAGACGTCGCTTTTGGCCAGCAGGTTCATAAGGGTGCTTTTGCCTACGTTTGTATATCCTACAAGCGAAAGCCTCACCAGCTGGCCCCTGTTGCCCCTCTGGGTGGACATCTGGCGGTCCACCTTGGCCAGTTGCTGCTTCAGCCTGGTAATCCTTTCCTTTACGATACGCCGGTCTATTTCAATCTGGGTTTCACCCATGCCGCCGCGGGTGCCCATGCCTCCCCTCTGTCTCTCAAGGTGGGTCCACATCCCGGCCAGACGCGGCAGCATGTAGTTGTATCTGGCCAGTTCAACCTGCATCTTGGCATAGGAGGTCTTTGCCCTTTGGGCGAAAATTTCGAGGATGAGGCTTGTGCGGTCAATTACTGAACTGCAGGGGATTTCTTTCTCTATGTTACGCTGCTGGATGCCCGAAAGTTCGTCGTCGAAGATTACGTACTTGATCTGGTTTTCTTCGCAATAAGATGCCACCTCCTGGAGTTTTCCGCTGCGTATGTAAGTGGAACTCAATGGCTTTTCGAGCCTCTGAGTGAACTGTCTGTCCGGTGTCACCCCTGCTGTTTCAGCCAGGAATGCCAGTTCGTCGAGATATTCAGCCACCTTCCTTTCGTTGTCCTCGGGCCGGATGATGCCCACGAACACTGCCTTTTCTATGTTAGCTTTCTCTTCGGAGACCATTTCAAAACGGCTTCTTACTGTTTAACAAGCAGGGGCTTGCCGCATTTCTACGGACCAAGCCCCTGTAACAAACGTTTGATGATCGGTTATCGTAGCTGGAACTGTACGGGGAATACGTAAGTCACCTTCACTGCCCTGTCCCTCTGCTTTCCGGGAGCCCACTTGGGAGACTGCGAGACGACCCTTACGGCCTCGTTGTCAAGCGCTGAATCGACTCCGCGGAGGACCTTGATGTTGGAAAGGCTTCCGTCAGTGTTGATTGTGAACTGCAGCACTACGCGGCCCTGTACGCCGTTTTCCTTTGCGATGTCAGGATAGACAAGCCGGCTGTTCACCCACTGGGAGAATGCGTTTGCATCCTTGCCCTGGAAGGTGGGTTTGGTATCGACGACGGCGAACGGGACGTTTTCCTCTTCGACCTGCTGCTCGTGTACCTCTTCCACATAGTTCATTATCTCGACGCCCATGCTGGGATTGTCCTCGAGATTCTGGAACATGTTGTCATCGATCTTTATGTTGTCATCAATGATATCGATCTGGTCGGAAAGGACAGGAATCTTCGGAGCGCTCTCGGGCGGCGGAGGAGTCTCCTGGGTGATGGGAACCATGTCCTCGATCTCAAGCACCTGCTGTTCTCCCTCAAGCGCGGCCACTTTTGCATCCTTGGATGTCCAGTTGAACGCGAGAAGGACCACTGCAAGGGCTGCCACAAGTCCAATTTCCGTAAAGAGAAGCCTTTTGTTCTCCAGGCTTGCCTTTGCTGATTTCTTTACTTCCATAGCGTTTCGTTACTATCGTTAAGTGACGGCTATCCGTCATTCGGTGCTAAAGTAGTAATAATTCCCGGTTTTAACAAATACCGCTCCGTCCCGGCCTCAATTTTCTTAAATATAGCGTATCTTTGTGCCACATAAACCATGTTTTGCAATTACTAGTGATGCGTTAAAAGCCGCATCCAAGCTTGTAAATAGTTAAACTTTAATATTTTATAACAGTTCTTTGACAACCGCGATTTGAAATGAGTTCGTAATTT
>ERZ842401.579-NODE-579-length-53124-cov-9.200305_pt1 | contig 53124 bp, 35 predicted proteins | sample MGYA00521270_ERZ842401 | MGnify/ENA primary metagenome ERZ842401 (study PRJEB31892, sample SAMEA3878208) | bioreactor metagenome | biome: Moose rumen | place: Sweden | collected 2011-10 | study: EMG produced TPA metagenomics assembly of the PRJEB12797 data set... | reverse complement strand
TCTCACAAGAAAGGCTGTTTTTTCTAAAAAAACAGCCCTAAGTTGTATTTTTTTTTAGAATTAGTATTGACAACTTGGGGCCTTATATGGGTTACGCGTAAGATTGAGGGGTGTCCTGAAGTCTACGAATACTTTGAGCAGCTCGCTGCTGACATTAAAAAGGGAAAAAAGCCTGCCTATCAGTTGATTGACTGCCTGAATTGTGGAAAAGGCTTTGCGGTTGTCGCCCAGGAAATCAGAAAACTTGCCGAGGATTCCAGCAAGCAGACCCGCGCGGCGCGGTGGCAGAGCAGAACAACGGCGGCGAAATGCTCTTGCAGTCAATCGGCCATATGCGTGATGCCCAGCAGGCTGTAGCGGAGGCAACTGAACGGCTTCGCATTGGTACTGCCGAAATCAAGACGGCAATCGCCACACTGGAAGTCTAGACTGTCCGCTGGAATGTCCTTTTTTTTTGAGAAAAGACTAGAAAAAAATTAGAGAAACCGTCATACTGTATGCTGACGGTAGTTGTATGACGGTTTCTAAAATTAATCACATCTTTGGTATCATTGGGAGACTGCAAGTTACGCATCGTCTTCCCATTCTTCTTGTTTTTGTTCTTGTAACGGCACTCTGTTGCTCGGGGCTTGCCAGATTCAAAATGGTAAACGGAAGTGATGGCTGGTACGGTGACGCAGACAAAATCAAAATTGACAAAAAACGGTATGAAGAGATTTTCGGAAACAGCCACAACCTTGGCGTTCTGCTCGTGACTGATGATGTTTTTTCCGAGGAAAGTCTGCACCTTATCCAGACTTTGGGCGACCGCATGATGGAAATTCCTTATGCGAAACACCTTACTTCGCTCATTGAGGTTGACATTCCAGTGGGGACTGCCGATGGCTTTAATGTGGTAAAGCCCTATGAAAAGGGAATTCCCTCTGATCCTGTGGAATTGCAGGCAAGACGCGATTTTATCATGCGGGGGAGCGAAAAAACGAATTCGCTGATTAATTCGCTTGTGAGTGATGACGGCAGGGAAACCTGGATTTTGCTTTCCCTTGAACCCTACGAAGGCGATGTTGATGAAGAAGTGATGAAAGTCGGCTATGCACTGAATGACTTGTTGCAAAGCCCGGAATTTCAGTCGGACTCCTACAAACTCTATGGAACAGGACAGCCCTATTCTGACGCCCAGGAAGAAATCTACGAATACCCCGATTACCTGCTGAGGATTGCCTTGGGCTTTGTTGTCATGCTCATATTCCTGATTATCTTTGTCCGCACGCCGCTGGGAGTGATAGTTCCGGCACTTGCCACGGTGGGAGCAATAGCCTCGGTACTGGGAGGCATGGCATATTTTGGCGTAAAGGCTGATGCCGCCTTGATAACCCTCCCCATCCTTTTGGGCATGGCGCTTTCGGTAGGTTATTCCATCCATTACATAAACATGTTTAAGCTCTATTTTCGCCGCACGGGAAAGCGGGTGGAATCTGTGGAAAAAACAGTAGAGGAATGTGGCTGGTCGGTGTTTTTTACGGTGATTACCACGGTGGCCTCCCTTGTCAGTTTTGTCCTTGTGGACATGAAGCCAGTGGCCTGGATGGGAAAGACTGCCTCCCTTGTGGTGCTTGCGGTCTACCTGTATGTTACAATTTTGATTCCTGTCTTCTTGTCCTTCGGAAAAAATCGTGCTCCTGATACAACAAAAGAGAAGGGGGCGACAAAAGTTGACATGGCTTTTTCCCGCTGGGCTGGGCTCGTACAAGGCTATCGCTGGGTTATTGTCGCCCTTTCAGCCCTTGCTTTTGCCATATGCATTCCCTTTGTGCTCAAAGTGAGCGTCAAGATAGACATGCTTTCCATCAAGGGAGACCGGATGCCCCATTCAATTGAACGCCGTTTGCTTACAAAACAAAAACTGGGCAACGAGTACAGTTATTCGGTGATGATTTCCTATGAAGAGGAAGATGCCTTTAAGAGGCCAGACGTAATGAATTCGCTCATTGCCTTTGAAGACTATGTGGGAACGCTCTCGCTCACCAAGATTTCTGGCGGAAAGCCCCGCGTATCTTCTATTGTTGACATACTTAAGGAAATGAACCGTGCCCTTAATGAAGGACAGGAGCAGTACTATACCGTTCCCCAAGATGACTACGTGCTTGCACAGCTTTTGGAACTTTCTTCTATTGAGATGTCAAAGGATTTTTCTGAAAACATGGACAACGATTTCCGCACGGCATCGCTAAACATCGACATGGCCTATTACGACACTGAGGAAGCCACGGAAAACGTTGCCCTCATCAATCAGAAACTGGCGGAACTCTTTCCCGATGCCCGCTGCTGTATTCTGGGCGACATGATTGAATATGCTGAGATGAGCAGCCGCATGGTGAGGGGAGAGTTAAAATCCTTTGGCTTTTCCTTTATCGTCATTGCCCTGCTTCTCATAATCGCCTTCGCAAGCCTGCGCACGGGGCTGATTGCCATGATTCCCAACATCGCTCCAGTCATTCTGGTGGCGGCGACAATGGGTCTCCTTTCCTTTCCGCTGAATTTTGAGACGATGATGGTAATGCCGCTTATTCTAGGTATTGCCGTGGATGACACGATTCATCTGACCACACACTTAAAATATGGGCTTGAAGTGTACGGCAGCTATAAAAGCGCAATGGAAGCGTCCTTCCGCGAAATCGGAAAATCCATGTTTATGACTACTGTCATTCTGTGCTCGATTCTTGCAGTATATCTGTTCAGCCCCTTACATTTTCTCTTTGTCATTGGCTTATTGTCAGTGCTGGGACTGGCCGGTGCATTGCTCGCTGATTACACTATAACTCCAGCCCTGCTTTACCTTGTAAAGCCCTTTGGAAAAGAAAACCAAAAAAAGGAAACAGTCTAGCTTTAGGAGGCATATATGAAATTAACACACTTGGTTTTGGGAACAGTCTTGTTTGCTGCTGGCTCACTTGTATTTGCACAGACAGCAGAGGAAATTGCAAAAAAGAATCATGATTTGCCAGACGGAAAGACGAACACCGCTACTGCAGTTTTGACGCTCATTGATAAAAATGGAAAGACCCGCACAAGGGAAGTTGCCGAGTACGGCATGAAGGAGGGAACGACAAAGAAAAAAGTCATGGTCTTCCGCAGCCCCAAGGATGTTGCAGGCGTGAGTTACCTGAACTTTGAGTATCCCGATAATCCTGATGGCAGTGCCAGGGACAGTGACAGTTGGCTCTATCTTCCGGCGATGAAAAAAGTACGCCGTGTTTCAGGCTCCAGCAAGGACGATGACTTTCAGGGCACGGATTTTACCTACGATGACATAGGTGACAGGAGTCTGGGGAAGGATACCTTTGCCCTGCTTGGTGAAGAACCTGTAGGTGAGGTTCCCTGCTGGATTGTCGAGTATACGGCCAAGGATAAAAATGCAAAAATTTCCCGCCGCGTCCTCTGGATTGGAAAAGACAATTACGTCCTCTACAAGGGCGAATACTATGACAAGGCAAACAAGCTCAAGAAGACCCTTGCCTGTGAAGGCATCAGGCAGATAAAGGGGTACTGGGTCATTGATAAGATGACTATGACCAATGTCCAGAGCAAGCACAGTACGGTTTACGAAACAAAAGACCATCAGTTTGATATACCGATTGACGCAAACTACTTTACGGTAAGTGCCCTTGAACGGGAGCTTTTAAAATGATGAACGCCCTCAGATTACGGAAAGGCTTTTTTGCCACGCTGCTTTTCTGCCTTGCCGCTGCGTCCTTGTGGGCACAGGATATTTCGTATTCGGGAAAACTGTCTGCGCTTTCGGGGCTGGGACTTCCCAATACCCATGACAACAAGGGCGAGTTTTTGACTGGCTCGCTCATGTTTGATAATGTGTTCAAGGCATATCTTGAAGAAAGCATGTTTGTCTTTAACGCCATACTCATCGGTGACAGTCTTGGAAGCCAATCAACAAACGGACTGTCTGCCTTTGTCAGTGACGATGGACATTTTTCGCTTAAACTCAAGGAAGCATACTTTGACTACAACGGTGGATTTATTGCACTTCGGGTAGGCAGGCAGATTTCGGCTTGGGGAAAGGCAGACGGCATTCAGATTGCGGATGTGCTTTGCCCCCAGGATGAATCTACGGTGATTGCATCAACTTACAAGGAGAGTCGGCAGGGCATTGACGCAGTTAGGCTTTCATTCATAGGAGAAAGCATTCAGGCGGATGCCTACTGGATTCCGATTTTTACGCCCAGCACATTGCCCCTTGCCAGCCATAATCCGCTCCGCAAGCTTGTCTTCCCTGAGCGGCTGGAAAATGTTACGCTTGATACTCCTTCCCGCTATGATGATTTTGACCTTCCCAAAAAGAAAATTGCAAACAGTGAGTACGCGCTGAGGGTAGGCTTGTACCGCCCTGCATTTGACCTGTCATTCTATGGCTTTTATGGCTGGGATGACATGCCCTTTCATTCGTATACAGGCACATCTAGTGTCAAGGTTGGCGGAACCTATGAGCGCATGGCTATGGTCGGTGCTGATGCAGCCCTTCCTGTCGGGAATTTTGTCTTTCGCCTTGAGGGAGCATGGTTCCCGAATCGGCATACGCAGACGAGCGCAGACTGGCAGCTTGCCCAACAGCAGGATGGAAAAACGGCAAGTTCGTCAGAAAAACGCCATCAGTTGCTGGGGCTTGTAGGATTTGACTGGGACCCAGCCGGCGGATGGACGATTACTGCACAATATATTGCGGATTATGTCGCCGGCAGCACAAGTGAACTTGACCGAAAATCCTATCAGCATCAGGCAAGCCTGTCGGTTGAGAAGAAACTGCTGAACGAAACGCTGACGCTTTCAGGGCAGGCTTTCATGGATTTACGCACGCTTTCTACCAATTCGGAACTTTCCGCGGAGTACAGCCTGACCGATGCCATAAAACTTTCCCTGATTGGCAATCTCTTTCTGGAGGGACCAAAGGAAGAAGGCAAGTACGGCAGTTTGCATGACCTGAGTTGCGTGACCCTCAAGGGAACGATTTCCTTCTAGCAGAGCAGACGAGCGCATACAAAAGCGTTTGCCTTGCAGACAAAAAGGGTGTGAGTGGAGGAATTGCATTGAGCCGCGAAAAATATTTTGCCTTTCTTGCAGTCGCGCCCATTTTGTACGAGGGGAGAAAATCGGCTCGTCTCGGATTCGTGCGGCGGTGCGTGACGGCGATTTTTCTGCGGTTTTTACGATGATGCGCTATCCGTTCGCGCTTGATGGTGCGGGTTTTGACTGGAAGCGTGAGGGTCAGTGCCTTACGGCAAAAAAAACGGGCATTCAAGTGCTCCCCAAAGATGGCTCATATGAGGTGTGTGTAGTCCTTGCTCCCTGCGGCGGAAAAGCGGAAGAAAATCTGGTGCAGACAACGTGCGCGATAGAGGCGGGAACGCTTAGGATTCTTGACGCAAAAAACGTGACCGCCTCCGTTATCAAAGAAATTCGCTTCTAAGATTATTTTTTCATCCCGAATTATTACCGATTTATCCGAAATGGCACTTTGCCGTCTTGCGTGTTAAAAAGTCCGCTCCTATAATGACACGATGATGAGCAGATTCTGTCCGCACAGGAATATATCTCGTTTTATGCTTGCTCTGAACGCGTTTTTTTTCGTGCTGAGCCTTGCCGTGCTGTCGTCTTGCGAGGCATTGGCAGACCAAGAGACCACCGCCACCGAATGGTATGTGAGCCTTCCTAGTGGCGATGGCGAGTCGTCTGATTCGGACTGGACGCAATACGATGTGGTAAAGTATACCGTTACGCTGACCCAGAACGAAGTGACGGTGCTGCAAAAAGATGGCTACCCCGGCGAGCGGATTACACTGAATCAGCTTGCGCCCGGCAAATACACGGTTTCCGTAAACGGCTTTAACGAAGAGGAAGAGGTGATTGCTACGGGAACGGGCGAGGCGAGTTTGATAGCCGGACAAATGGCCGATGTGACCATTACGCTCACCATGCTCCAAAATCGGCACGTATACACCCTCAGTTACAACGTGAATTCTAAAGATTCAAGCATTCAAGGCGTTATCCCCGCGAGCAAAACGTATCGCTATCGTGCCGAAGTGCCCGTGAATTTTCCCGCGCTCACCAGAACAGGCTATTATTTTGACGGCTGGAACACGGCTTCTGACGGCTCGGGCACCGCTTACCGCGCGGACGACGCTACAACGCTTACCATCGGCACGGCAGACCTTACGTTGTACGCGCAGTGGGTCGCCTACACGTATACGGTTACGTTTGATAAAGTCGCGCCGCTTGCCACTGGCGAGATGGAAGCGATGACGTTCACCTATGACTGGGCGCAAAATTTAACGCCCTGCGCATTTTTGCGGACGGGCTATGTGTTTGTAGGCTGGTCGCTGGTGAATAATATTGAAGGAAATGAGAGGTCGCTTCCTTCTGTTGATTTTATAGACAAGGAATTAGTCAGCAATATGACCGCAGTGCAGAACGCGACGGTCACGCTGTACGCAAAATGGATGGCCCGTTCCGATGTTCTCTACACGGTGGAGCATTACAAACAGAACCTTGCGGATGATGCATACACGCTTGTAGGCGGCGACACGGAGACTAAAACAGGTATCGCCCGTATGCCCACCGAAGCGGCTTCTAAAACATATACGGGCTTTACCGCGCAATCTTTTGACCAAGAGACAATCAGCCCCGACGGCGATACGGTAATAAAAATCTACTATGACCGCAATTTGTACACGGTTTCCTATGTTTCTGGAGGCGATGTGGCGGGCTCTTCGGTGTCAAATCTTCCTGAGACAAAAAAATATCGCTATCAGACGGAGGTTTATATCCCAGACACGCCTCCGACCCGTACCAATTATACGTTCTACGGCTATAAGTGCAGCGATGACAATGCCATAAAGACTACGGGCGACCGTCTTATCGCAGAAATTGACCACGACATCACGCTTACGGCGCAGTGGGGACAAATCGGCGGCATAGACATCGCTATTGACCGTTTGGGAGACCTTGACGTTACGGCTGTCATAAGCGGAAACACGGTCATCTTTACGGCAGAAAGCGGCTTTACCGACTACACGTGGTGGTACGAAGAGACGAATTTGTTGGAGCACTTTTTCACCTGGGCGACCATAACGGGCGAGAAGGACGAGATTCTTACGCTTGACACAAGCTCATGGGTGCCCGGCATATACGAGATTTTGCTTACGGCGAAAGATTCCGTGGGCAATATTCATGCGACAAGCGCACAGGCGATGAAACAGTAGGGGGCAGAGATGAAGCATATGCTGAAAAAGACAACATTGCTCGCTGTCGCAGGTCTCTTCCTTGCCGCGTTGCTTGTTGCCTCATGTGATACACTTGATTCTGATGACGATGCCATCACAGTGCCCCCGTCGGGAGAGCCGTGCCTTTTACTTTCTGTCTCAAGCACGGCCTCACGCACGGCACTACCCCAAGTGGTGGCGGCAAGCGAATTTGACTCATTTACGCTTACGGGAACGGGCACGGACGCAAACAGCAACGTGCTCACGCTCGATTCGCTAACGTACACAAAAAATGGAGCGGCTTCTGCCTACGATGTGATGCAAAAAGCGCGGATTCCGATTACAAAAGGAACGTGGACTTTTACGCTCACGGCGATAAAAGGCGGCGCAAGTTACGGCGGAACGCTCTCTGGCGTGACGATTTCTGAGGGCACAAACTCACTTTCCTTTACGCTTTCGCTCACGTCATTTGATTTGGAAAACGGCAGGGGCGATATTCAAGTGACGGTCTCCTATCCCGCGGATACTGTGGCAAAGGTAACGGCAGGACTTTACACGACAGGACGGGTGCTTGTCTCCGGGTATGAGGACGAAGCGGTATCTAGCGACGGAAAAGCGGTGTTTGCAAAAGCGAATGTTCCCGCGGGCACTTATATGGTGGTGTTCCAGTTTTATGCAGAAAACGATGTGCCACTGTATGTGTTCAGAGAATATGCGCAGGTGGCAGACTCGCTTACGAGCATTTCAAACCGCACTATTTCCAACATGGAGACTCCGTATTCGATTACCTACCATATGAATGACGGCTCTTTTGCGCCCGGTTCAAACGCGCCCGCCACATATGCTTCAAACGCACCCGCCACATATGCTCGGCGAAGCGGCGATATTACGCTCCCTGTGCTGGTGCGCACGGGCTATCACTTTGGCGGCTGGTACACGGACGCGGATTTTACGCAGCCTTTGAACGTGATTGCCTCGGGAAGCGCGGGAAATCTTGTTGTGTGGGCAAAATGGATTCCTGTCACGTACATCATTCGGTTTGAGAAAAATGCGGACTCAGGTGTTTCGGGCATGACGCAAGATTTGGTCGCCACCTACGACAAGAGTGACGCGCTTACGACAAATGGCTATGTCCGCGAAGGCTATGCGTTTGTCAAATGGACGGAAAAAGAAGACGGAACGGGTGCGACCTATGCCAATGCGGAAAGCAGCGTGTGGAATCTTGCGACCGAGCAAGACGATGTGGTGACGCTCTATGCCGAATGGAAAGTGTCAGACGCAAAGTATACGATACGCCATTTCTTACAAAATATAGAAAATGATAGTTACACTGAGGACACATCGGCGAGGCAGCTGAATGTGGGCGGCGTGACGGACGAGCTTACGACGGCAACCCCATTGACGACTTATCAGGGCTTTACGCCGCAACTTCCTGTCCAGCAGAAAAAAGTCGCTTCTGATGACAGCACGGTGGTGGATGTCTATTACGACCGCAACTCGTACACGCTTTCTTATGAGCAGAACGCATATGTGCTTTCTGGAGACAAAGATACAAGCGTTTCGGCTCTTCCCAATGCCGAAAGCCGCCGCTACCAATTGGAAAAAGCGGTGTCTGCAACGCTTCCGACGCGCACGGGCTATGAGTTTGCAAAATGGAACACGCAAAAAAACGGCGGCGGCACCGATTATGCCCCTGCCTCTTCGCTTACCATGGCAGAAGCAGCCGATATCACCCTTTACGCGCAGTGGACGGCGAACACCTACACGGTCACGTTCAACGGAAATCATGGCGCGACGGAATCAGGTGCGGAGACAACGAGCCAGACGATGACTTACGACACCTATGCCCTTCTGAATGAAAATACTTTTACCCGCGCAGGCTATGCCTTTGACGGCTGGACGCAATACGCGGACGGCACTGGCTCTTCATGGGAAAATCATGAGAATGTGGTCAATCTGACGGCGACAAACGGCGGCGCAGTGACGATGTTCGCCAAATGGAAAGAGGCTGACACGACCTACACGGTGGAGCATTATCAGCAGAACGCAAGCGGAGTAGGCTACGCGCTTGTTTCCACCGACACCGAGAGCAAAGGCGGAAAGACCGGCGAACTGACTGACGCAAAAACGCGCACATACATAGGCTTTACACCGCGCTCATTCTCACAAGAGGCGATTCAGTCTGACGGCAGCACGGTTATCAAGATTTATTATGACCGCTCGCCATACACGCTTTCTTTTGACGCGACGACAGGTACGGGAACGATGGGAAGCCAGACTTTTTATTACGGTATCTCACAGGCACTGAACGCGAATCAATTTACGCGCACCGGCTATTCATTTGAAGGCTGGGCGACGGAGAGTACGGGGCTTTTTGTCTATCTTAACGAAGCCACCTACACAATTGACCACGCGGACGCGACCTTATATGCCACATGGTCGCCAAACACATACACCGTCACGTTGAGCGCAAACGATGCGACCGAAGCGGGAACGGAAAGCGTAACCGCCACTTATGACAGTGCGATGCCCGCTATAGCAAAACTCCCCGCGCGTGAGGGGTACACGTTTGCGGGTTTCTACACAGAATCAAACGGAAGCGGCACGCAGTATTACACGGCTGCGGGCGAGAGTATGCGCACATGGGATATTGCGTCAGATACGACGCTTTATGCGCATTGGGTTGTGGCGGGAACGCGTTATACGGTCAGACATTACCTACAGAACACAGACCTAGCCACTTATACGCTGTCCGATGAATACACGCAGGCGGGTACGACTGGCGAGGCGACTGCGGCGGCTGCAAAGACGAGTTATGCGGGCTTTGTGATTCCTTCGGTCACGCAGGAGACAATTGCCGCGGACGGAAGCACGGTGGTGGAAATAAAATATCACCGAAATACATATACCCTCTCATTCGACAAGCATGACGGTACGGGAACGATGGAAAGCCAGACTTTGTATTATGGCGTGTCCACGGCAATCAAGCCGAACGAATTTACGCGCACAGGCTATAGTTTTGCGGGCTGGGCTACGAGCAGCACGGGAGAAAAATCCTACAACAACGCTGCCTCCTATACGATTGGCTCAGACAATGCGACCTTGTATGCGCTCTGGTCGCCAAACACATACGCCGTCACGCTGAGCGCAAACGACGCGACCGAAGCGGGAACGGCGACCGTGACCGCCACGTATGATAGCAACATGCCAAGTATCGCAAAACTCCCCGCGCGTGAGGGCTACACATTTGCGGGATTTTTCACCGAGGCGGGTGGAAACGGCACACAGTACTACACGGCTGCGGGGGAGAGCGCACGTACTTGGAATCTCGCCGCAAACACCACGCTCTATGCGCATTGGACGGCGCAAATAAACACGGCGTACAAAGTGGAGCACTATCAGCAGAACACTTCGGGCGACTCAAGTGCAGACTACACGCTGTATGAGACCGACACAAAAACGGGTACGACAGGCGCATCTACCGCCGCCACCGCACACACGTACACGGGCTTTAACGCGCCGACGATTACGCAAAGCACTATTTCCGCAGACGGAAGCACGGTGGTCAGACTGTACTATACGCGAAAGACCTTTACCGTCACCTACACGGCGGGAAGCGGCATTTCTAGCGGCGTGACGGGCATTCCTGCGGCAGAAACCTATCGCTATGGAAAAGCTGTTCTTGTGGCGACTGCAACACCGACACGGAGCGGCTATGCGTTTAACGGCTGGAATCTCGGCGCGGACACGACGACTATCTACCGGGGCGGCGACACGGTTTCAACCGGCATTACAGCGAATCTTACGCTTTCTGCAAACTGGTCAAAATCGGGCGCGATTTCTCTTGATGTGGGAAATCCTGACCTTGTGAGCGCAAGCAAAGATACGAGCGGAAAAGTCATCACGCTTACGCTGAATGGTGCTGCGGCACTTGACGCAACGCTTACGCTGATTGATGGCACGGCTGCCACGGGAAAGACTGGCGTTTCCGTCAGTGCGAACAAACTTATCTGCGACACCACGACATGGGCGGCAGGTTCATACCAAGTGATACTCGCAGCCATGGTGAACAGCGTTTTGCAGACAGCAAATGCGACAATTATAGTGGAATAAAAAAAGGAACGGGAATATGAAACATACTATTTTGAAACAGATTTTGATACCTATCGTCATCATTTTGGTGCTGCTTACGGCACTCATTGTGGGCACGGTGGTCAAAGTGTTCAGCTCATCGTACCGCGTGGAAATCAATCAGCGGAACACCAATACGGCATCCTACATTGCCGAAGCGGTCGGGCTGTTTTTGGACGGGGCGTACAACGTAAGCGATGAATTTACGCGGAATCCCGACGTGATGAGCATGGAAACTGACTTGCAGACACCCGTGCTTGCCTCCGTCGTGGCGCGAAATCCGTATCTGGAGCTGATTTACATTCAGGACATGGAAGGCGTGCAGACTGGGCGTTCTTCCGGCACATTGGGAAATCGGCGCGACCGCTGGTGGTTTAAGCAGATGCTCGCTTCTCCCGACCCATTCATCTCAAAATCATACTATTCTGTGGCGACAAATATGCCGTGCGCCTCCATTTTTCTTCCGCAAAAAGACGAATCGGGAGAGACCGTGGGCATTGTGGGCGTGGATTTGAAACTTGACTACCTTTTGAACCTCGTGGACACTTATACCGACGAGCAGTCCTCACGCTATTCGTTCATTATTGACGGCGAAGGCGTTGTAGTGGCGCATCCAGACAGGCGTTTTATTGAGGAACTGTACAATTATAAGACGATGACGCACACTGTTTCCGAAAAAAATATGGACGGCTCGGTAAAAAAAGATGTGGCGGGGCAGGTGCTGACAAGCGAAGAGCGGTTTGAAGAAGACGCGGATTTTATGAACGCGATTACCGCCCTGCTTTCAGGAAAATCGGGCACGGCACAGGCAGTGGTGGACGGCTCAGACTCGTTTATCGCGTATACGCCGGTCGCGCTCAAAGGAAAGTCAGACTCTTGGGGCGTTATCACCGTGCAGCACACAAGCGACGCCTTTAAACTGCGAAACCGCATTCTGCTTTTTACGGAACTTATCGGAGGCATAGCCCTTATCGTGGCGATTTTGGTCATGGTGCTGGTGGTGCGATCAATTACGCATCCGATTCGCGGCATGGTGCCCGTGATTCAGCAGCTTGCGGAAGGCGACTTTAGCGCGAAAATCGCACGCAATCAGTCTTGTGCGGAAATCAGCGAGGTTATGGAAAGCCTTTCAGTCTTTTCTGACACGATGAAAGAGAGCCTTACGGTGCTTAAGCAGTCAAAAGACGCGCTGCTTTCGGCGGGGACACGGCTTAAAAACGGCACGGATGAAACATCGCTTGCAATCGGGCAGATTTCGGGAAGTATCAGCGGTCTAGAAGAGAATATTGCCACGCAGAACACGAGCGTGGAGCAGACAGCGCAGACAGTGCGGGGCATTACCGACACCGTGCAGTCGCTGGAAGGCTTGGTGAGCGCGCAGACACAGGTGGTGCAGACCGCTTCGCGCTCGGTGGAGCAGATGATTGGCAATATCGGCGCGGTGAATGCGTCGGTGGATAAGATGGTGCAGTCGTTTGGTGCGCTTGCCCGCGACGCAGAAAGCGGAGCGCAGACACAGGCAGCCCTGCAAGAACAGATTGCGGAGATTGAAACGCAGTCAAAACTCTTGAATGACGCGAACACGGTTATCGCCGATATTGCAAGCCAGACCAACCTGCTTGCCATGAACGCGGCGATTGAGGCGGCTCACGCGGGCGAGGCGGGAAAAGGCTTTGCGGTCGTCGCCGATGAAATTAGAAAACTGTCGGAAACATCTACGTCGCAGTCCAGGACGATTGGCGACCAGTTGAAGCACATTCAGGAGACGATAAACACCGTGGTGACGCAAACCCAGCGCGGCGTGCAGGACTATACGCACCTTGCGCAAGAAGTGCGCGTGACTGACGATTTGGTAAAGCAGATAAAGAGCGCGATGACCGAGCAGCAGGAAGGCTCTGCGCAGATTACGGACGCGCTGCACAACATGAACGACAGCACGATGCAGGTGCAACAGGCTTCCTTGCAGGTGGCGGCAGGAAGCAAAGCGATTATGGACGAGATTGTTTCCCTGCAAAAAGAAACGGCTTCCATGCGGCAGAGTATGAGCGACATGACAAGCGGCGCGGGAAAAATCGAAGAGACAGGTGCGGCTCTTTCCGATATTGCCTCCGTTATGGAACGCGCGATTACGGAAATCGGCACACAAGTTGATCAGTTTGAGGTGTAAAGCGGGCACATGAAGCGATTCCGTTGGCTTTTTGCAGCGTTCTTTCCTCTTTTGTGCGCGGGTTGCGCTGACTCCGCGGAGGATGCTGCGCCCATTACCAATGAAATTGTCGTACAGATAGGGGAAACGTCTGCGGAAGCGAGCGACGCTGAAAAAACAGACGCGACGACCGCTGAAAAATCTGCGCTTGCGCGTCTTTCGTTCCGGCTATATGACGAGGAAGGCATTCCCTACACGGACACATCATCCGCTTCTGCCTCTTTTCGCACAGCGCTTCCTGTCTTGACCGCCTCAGATTTCACCTCGTTCACGCTGTACGGGAGTACCGATGGCGGCTTTGCGTGGCAGAATCTCTGGGCTTCAAGCGGCACGGCTACAGACGCGCTCGCCGAATTCACCTCTGCGGAGATTGCCGTTACCGAAGGCTTCTGGAATTTCAGGCTGATAGCCCAAAAGGGCGGGGCAAAGTATTCAGGCTCGGTAGGGCGCACGGAAATCGTCTCGGGCGCGGAAAACGCGCTCTCGTTCACGCTCTCACTCTACGCGCTCGGCTCTGACGCGGAAAACAGCACGGGCGGGGTAAAAATCTCCGTGGCGTACCCATCAAGTGGCGTTTCGGCCGTGACGGCGGGGCTGTACAGTCTTTCTGGCTCTGCGGTGAGCGGCTTTGCGGAAGAAAATCTTTCCCCGACAGGCGGCATCGCCACCTACGAGAAAAGCGGCATCCCTGCGGGAACGTATGCGGTGGTGTTCAGATTCTATGCTGACAGCGAAAAAACGGTGCTTTTAGGCGAATGGCGAGAATATGCGGGAATCGCAAGCGGGGTAACAAGCGTCTCCGCTGACATGGAAAAGAACACGATTTCTGCGCTCGATAAGACATACACCATCACCTATGACTGGAACGGCGGCGGACTTGCGACAGGAGCTACGGCACAGGCGACTTACACGCGCCACAACGGCGTAACGCTCCCGACACGGGCTCAGGTGAAAAAAGACGGCTGGATTTTTTACGGCTGGTATGCAGACGGCGACTACGACTCGTGCAAATATCTTTTTGCCGCGGATAAGCTGGTGACGGAGATTCCCGCGGACAGTACGGAAAACCGCACGTTCCACGCGCAGTGGATTCCCTCATGGGTGTACGTGAGCGGGGAGGGAAGCGACACGGACGGGAACGGCTTGGAGCAGCATCCGTTTGCAACGCTCGCAAAGGCTGTGGAGCGCATAAACTCCGTGGCGGCGGACTACGGCGAGTCTCATTTGGACTGGACGGCATATATCTCCGGCACGGTGACGGGAACGACCTCCATCAGCACGGTCTCTGCAAAGAGCCTTGTTATAGAAAAAGAAGCGGACGCAACGAGCGCGGTCTTGGACGGCGGCGCGGTAAGCCGTGTGCTCACCATTACCAACACCATTCCCGTTACCATAAAAAATGTGACGATAACAAACGGAATCGGCATAAGCGGCGGGATTATGAAAATAGGGGCGGGCGTGCTCACGCTTGACGGCTGTACAATCTCTGACAATAATGTGAGCCAGAACGGTGCGCTAGGCGTTTCTGCGGGAACGGTCACGCTCGTCAATATCACCGTAAGCGGAAACAAATCTTCTTCATATACCAACGGCGGCGTGTTCATCTCCGGCGGCATCGTCACCATGAAAAGCGGCACCATCACTGGAAACGAATCCCCCAGTTCTGCGGGCGGCGTGTACCTTGGCGCGGCAACATTCATCTTGGAAGGCGGCACCATCACGGGGAACACTGGCAAGGGAGCGAACGGCATTGGCGGCGGCGTGTATGTGGCAAACGGTGGCACGTTCACCATGACGGGCGGAGAAATTTCCAGCAACACCGCTGGTACAAATGGTGGCGGTGTGTATGTGGCAAGCGGCGGCTCGTTCACTATGAGCGGCACGGCGGTTATCAGCGGAAACACGGCAACCACGAGCGGGGGCGGCGTGTACAACACGGGCTCGTTCACTATGAGCGGCGGCGAAATCAGCGCGAACACGGCTTCTGACGGCTATGCGGGCGGCGGCGTGTATACGAGCGGCACGTTCACCATGACGGGAAGCGCAATCATACAGGGTAACCAGACAAGCGGAGCGTCCACGCGCGGTGGCGGCATACTGATTGGCGGCGGCACGACAAAACTAGGCGGCGGCACACTCAGCGGAAACACGGCGGTTGGCTCCGGTGGCGCAATCTGCGTAAAGGGCGGCACACTGTATGTGTACGGAAGCACGGTCATAGGCGACACCACCAAAACCATCGCCGCAACGGAATCCTCGTATTCCAACAAATCGGGCGCAAGCGGCGGCGCAATCTGGTCGGCAGAAGGCACGGCGGTGTACTTTGGCTACAGCGACGCAGACACAAAGTCCACATGGACGGGCGGCATCTCCTACAACTATGCCGCCACAGCCACGGCAGAACTTGGCGGCGGCGCAATTTCCGTGGGCGGCTCGCTCAGCATGGCAAGTGGCACCATCTCTTACAACGGCGCAAAGACCAACGGCGGCGGCGTGCTCTTAAACGGCACCGTTTTCACACTTTCTGGCGGCACCATTACAGGCAATACGGCGACCAACGGCGGCGGCGTGTCTGTGAAAGCGGGAACGCTCGCCATGGCAGAGGGCACGGTTATCAGCGGGAACAGGGCGACCAGTTACGGTGGCGGCGTGTACACCACGGGCGCAGTTACAATGGCAGGCGGCAAAGTTACGGCAAACACTGCAAATACCGATGGCGGCGGCGTGGCTGTTGTGGGCGGCTCATGCAGCATGAGCGGCGGAGAAATCAGTTTGAACACGGCTTCTGGCGCGGGCGGCGTGTATGTGAGCGGTACGTTTACCATGAGCGGAACTACCGCTATCAGCGACAATACTTCTACCGGAACTTCTGCGGGCGGTGTGTTCCTTAATGGCGGTACAACACTCTTTACCATGGATGGCGGAAAAATCACGGGGAATAAAAATACCAGTGCTGGAAGCGCGGGCGGCATCGGACTGAGCGGCGCAACATTCACCATGAACGATGGCGAAATCAGCGGGAATGAGTCGGTCTCGTATGGTGGCGCGTTCTATGATTGGGCGGGAACAATCAACATCAAGAACGGCACGATTAAGAACAACACGGCGGCAGACGGCGGCGCAGTGTACATCAACGGTGCGGGCGCAATCAACCTGAGCGGTGGCACGATTACGGGCAACACGGCGACAGGAAAAGGCGGCGCGATTTATGTGAATATCTCTGGCGACCCCACGCTTACCATGAGCGAATCTGCCTGCGTTACGCATGACAACGATATATATCTCGCAAATGGAAGGACAATCACCATCTCCGGCGCACTGAGCGGAACGCTCCCCGTGGCGACCATCACGCCGAGCAGCTACACGGACGGAAAACAGGTTCTTACGGGCGACTATGCCACGGGCGACAACTACAAGAAATTCGCCGTCACACCAAATGCGGCAAATCCGGCGCAGGACTGGTGCGTAAACAGCGCGGGGCAACTGGAACTGATAACGGCATGGGTGGCGGCAATAAACGGCATCTACTACACGACGATTGGGGACGTAAACACCGCCGTTCAGCAGATGAGCGGAAGCGGAAACAAAATCCTGTTCGGACCGTCAGCGCAGAACGCGCACTTGGGAAATACATGGAATGTCGGGGCGAATTTTGGGTATTATGTCAGAACAAATTCCGCTATTACGGGTATTGATATCATTGACCTTTCAAAAGCGACGGGTATAACGAGCATCTGGCGGGCGGCATTCTGCTCTTTGTCACACATATATGCCATTATCCTGCCACCGAATCTCGCAATGATATCGGATGTCGATGTCTTTAACGGAACGCAGGGGCTTTCTGAACTGGTCATCCCCGCAAGTGTCACAAAGATTGGCGCACAGGTATTTGGCACATCAAAATATGTTCCGCGCGTCATTTTTGAAAATACGGCGGGCTGGAAGACGGCGACAAGCGGCACACCCATCGATGTGACTAACCCCGACACGAACGCGACCAATTTGCAGAACGAAAGCAGTGCATGGCGAAGCGAAGGAATCGTACGGGGGGATGATTGGGTCGCCGGTGTAAACAATTTGTATTACTACAGCACCGAAGAAGCCTTGTCCGCCATTAAAAATGCGACTGGCACGGCGGAAATCAAAATCGGGGCAGGGGCGACAAATGATGACTTTAAAGGCGACTATGCCGGTAGCACGCTGCATTGGTATAATTTGTCAGAAGGAATCATTGGGACGAGCGCAGATGCCTTACGAATTGATATGAGCGAGGCGACATCGATGACGGCAATTTTGGGCTATGCGTTTATCGGCTGCAGCAAAATAACGAGCCTGATTCTTCCTCCAAACATCACGTCATTGGGAAGGCAGTCGTTTCAAGGGTGCGGGGGCATTACGACGCTGACTATTCCAGACGGCGTTACGTTCCTTGACTGGGCAACGCTCTGCGACTGTTCCGCACTTACTGCAATAACGATACCCGCATCGGTTACGACAATCGCAGACCTCGCGTTCTGGAATGCTGGCGTAACGTCCATTACCTTTGCGGTCACCAGTGGCTGGCAGACCCGAACAAACGGCACGGCTTGCGATGTGTCCAACCCCGCGACCAATGCGGCAAACTTGAAATCAAATACCCACGCATGGGGCACCGAAGGCATCAAGCGATAGCGGCATGGGGAGTGGTGGGGCTTTTGTGCGTACTATTATCCGCTTGACAATTTGCGGGAGTGTGGTATAGTAACTATAAAGGAAGTGCACCACGGTAGCGTGGTTGAACCTCCGTTGCAAACTTTATATAAGCCTACAGACGAAGTGGAATTCAGTGTAGGCTTTCTTTTTTATCTACTTGCTTTCTGAATCTTTTTTGGCGAGAGCCTTGCATACAGCAAAGACAAACGATGCAACCGTAACAATTGCTGTCACAACCGCACAAAGAAGCATAATGCTTTCGTGTCCTGTCATAAGCAGGCCTCCTCATTCTAGTGAATTCGGAGGTTCAGCCTACCACCACCGTGGTGCTATTTGTAATATACTATATTTTTGTACTTTTTGACAAGAAGTATTTTTATGATATATAAAACTGCTTGTGTCCGCCACCCGCGTACACGGCACACTGGCAGGCTTCCCTCATACATACTAATTCCCCGCCCCAAATCCCCATTTTTTCATCCCGAATAATTAGCGATTCATCGCAAAATCGTTTTCGCGCCTACAAAAATGTGCCCTTTTAGACGATAATATGCAGAAGGAGAGTGAAGATTATCGGAATATCGTATGCTAAAGAAAAAATTGCCGAAAGACGATAAAGTTCGTCGTCCTATCGGGCGCACACTCATATTCATCATTTCTCTGCTCATACTCGCTTCGCTCGGCAGTGTCACGTTCATCGTATCGTACTTTGTCACCAAAGACATCAAAATCAACGCTATGGAAAACAATCTCGCCATCAACAGCCGCACGGCAAGCAGTTGCGAGACCAGCATTAAGACGGCGGTGGGCGCGGCAGATTTGTTCCTAGACCTCGCAAAAAGCCATGGGGAGATAGAAGATGAGGCATTTTTAGCCGCCGAGCAGAAATTTTTTACCCACAACAGCGACATTTTTGCCGTATATGCGAACGGAAGCAGTTTTATAAACCAGCCGCTTCGCCAAAAACGCGAAATTACCCAGAACGTGCTCGACGCATGGGCAATCTACATCACGCCGAGCCTCGCAAAAGCGCAAAGCGGCTCTTTTCTGCTGGAAAATGCCTCGCCGTTTTTCGGCTTCCCGCTCATGGCGATTATGTACGGGCGTACTGACGGAGCCGTCTGCATTCTCTACGACACCGAACGCTTAGGCGAAAGTTTTTCGGGCGGAAGCGTAAACCAGTCGCTGTTCGTAAACGACGCGGGCGACATTCTCATTCATACTGATTCCACGCAAATGCTCATTCTCACCAATGAGTCCGAAAACCCGGTCTTTCAGGCGATGCAGACAAGCGGGCAGTCTAACGCGCAGATTACGTACCGCATTAAATATCGAAAGGGAGAAGAGCAGCCCGCCGTTAGCGAAGCTGATTCTGAGGGTCAAACTGATTCAGAGGGGGAAAGTGATGGCGGCTCAGGCACAGCCTTCGCCGAGAGTCGCTCAAAACCTGTCTCACAGGTTTTGCCGGCTGCGCCGTCGCTCCCTACCCCCTTAAAATCCCCCAAAGATGTTTTGGAAGCGGGTCGCATTCTTTCCCGCCAGTTTTTGTTCCCCAAGGTGCAGTTTGTCGTCAAAAAGGTGACAGACTTTGTGCTTCCGTACCAGCAGCTGGCGATGCAAAAAATCACCACGTACTTAAACAACCGCGGCGAAGAATACATCGGCGCGTACAAAAAACTCTCGTTCGGAAACGGCGGCGTTATCACGGTGGTAAAAACTGCCGTCATTTTGGAAGGCATTCGCTCCACCACGCGCCGGAACATCTACATCACCATAGCGATTCTGGCGATTGCCATGCTCATCGTCTACTATTTTTCCAAGACGCTTTCCGTGCCGCTCCGCACGCTCACCGAAGTGGCAAACGAAATCAACAGCGGAAATTTCAACACGGAATTGTTCAGCGCGTTAAACACTCGCGGCAAAAATGAAATCGCTGTCCTCGCGCGGAGCACCCAGAACGAGCGCGAAATTTTGAACATGGTCTCGCGCCTCACAAACCAGGGCGTTACCAAGGCCGTCATCACCAAAAAAATTGACTTTGAGCCGCACTTAAAAGATATCACCATCTTTTTCAGCGACATCCGCGGCTTTACGGCGATTTCTGACGGCTTTAAGAATCACTTTGGCGAAAAGTCCGCGGCAGAAATCATCAACTTTTTGAACGACTACATGACGCGCATGGTGGGTTGTATCACGCGCACAGGCGGTGTAGTGGACAAATTTGAAGGAGACGCAATCATGGCGGCATGGGGTGTGCTCCGAAACGAAACGTTGGAGTGGGAGCAGCTTCCCGCCACCTCCACCGAACGTGCGCGAAAGCAGGCGGAGCACGCGGCAAACGTCAAGGCAGACGCGCTTTCTGCCATCACTTCCTGCGTCGCCATGCGCTATTCGCTCATGAAATACAACAAAGACGCAGAGGCGTTCAGCCGCGAGCATGAGAATGACGAAGTGGCAAAATACAAGCCGTACATCAGAATCGGCTCGGGCTTAAACTCAGGTCGCGCCACGGTGGGCTTTATGGGAAGTTACGACAAGCTGGAGTTCACCTCAATCGGAGACGCGGTAAACTTTGCGAGTCGTACCGAAGCGTCAAACAAGCCGTGCGGCACAGACATTCTGATTACGGAAGACACGCTCAATCTTTTAAAGCGCGACTACGTGCGCTGCAAAGAGAATAATTTTACTATTTCTGCTGAAAACGAACAGAATGAAATCGTCGTGGAGCAGATTCCCGTCGAATTTGAAGTGAAAGGAAAGGGCAAACAGCATTTTTATGGCGTGGTGAATATGCCGCATTTTGACATCACGGAATTTTTCTCTAGCTTTGAAAAAGATTTTGTGCTTGACGAGGACTGTGAAAAAGCCGTGGGCGTGAAAGGTCCAAAGACCCTCACGGAAATGCGCTTATTATTGAATATTCCAGAACCAAACTTTGGGCAGGTGAATTTGGATGCGGAAGAGAATAAGATTCAAGTCGCTGCTCACTGATATTTTCTTTACCGCGCTCTGCCTGTGGACGGCGTACTATTTTTTGCGCTTGTTCTGGTCTGACTTGAACGCCTACACCAAGCGGAGCGACAAAAAGCCGGTGGCGACGGTCTCTTTTAAACGGAATGTGGCTCAGCGGAAATTTGACGACCGCGTCGTGTGGGAGCGTATCGACCAGAACGCGGAAGTGTACGACGGCGACACCATTTCCACCGCGGAAGAGGCGGAAGCCACCTTGTATTTTTCTGACGGCACTCAGCTAGACCTTTTCCCCAACACCATGGTGCGCCTTGCGCTCGGACAAGACGGCGGCGTAAATTTGAGCGTGAGCGGCGGCGACATTCAGGTGGACACCGAACAGAGCGACGGCACGGCGCAGCACTCTATCGCGCTCGGCGACGGCTCCAAAGTGGACTTGCAGAAGGGAAGCGTGGTGTCCATGGCGACTGACGGCAAAAAAAACGGCGCGAGCAGCATTGAAGTGAAAAATGGCAACGTGCAGGTAAAGAGCGCAAGCGGCGAAGAAAAAACGCTTGCGAAAGGCACTTCTGTCGCTGTGGCAGAAGACGGCACTATGGTGAAAAAGGCGCTTACCGTACTTTCGCCGCAAAAGGAACTTAAACTATTCGCCCTTTCCGATGACACGCAGACAAGAACCGTGCGCGTTGCATGGCAGACGGACGGAGATGGGGGAACAGTAACCGTGCAGACTTCCCGCACCAAAGATTTTTCTTCGGTGCTTTCAGAAAAACAGGTGAGCGACGCGGAAAACACAACGCTTTTGGTAAGCGAAAGCCCGCTTTATTGGCGTGTGCTTGGCGAAGACCGCGCTGTGGCGGGAAGCGGCAGAATCAGCGTGGAACGGCTTTCTTCTGTGCGTCTTGATGCTCCCGCAAATGAGACGACTTTCCGCTACAAAACCGAGCGGCCAAATGTAAATCTGCGCTGGACGGAAGTGCCCTATGCCTCGCAGTACCGCTTAGTCATTTCATCGAGCGTAGACATGGCTTCTCCCGTGTTTGAGGATACGCTTTCTACGCCGTTTGCCACGTTTATTCCAAAAGAAAACGGCGCGTATTTCTGGAAGGTCACGCCGGTGCTTTCCCGGGCGGACATTTCTTTGCCGTTAGAAAGCGCCGTTGGTCAGTTTTCGCTTGAGCAGACTGTGGAAGTGGTGGACGTGGGCGTAGTCGCACCACCAGCAGAGCCCGTTGTAGAAGAGCCGCCGCCACCACCTCCGCCCGTGGAATTGGATATACCGCGTTTGATTTCCCCTGCGAATAAGCTCGTGATAGGAAACGCATACCTAAAGAATAACCGCTCCATTTTCTTCTCATGGCACGATGTGGACGAGGCGGAACACTATGCGTTTACGCTCTCAAAAGTGGAGGGAAAGCGGCGAAAGGTCATTTTGTCGAGCAAAAATATCGTAAATTCCAATTATATGCTCTCTGACCTTTCCGTGCTGAGCGAGGGCACGTTTGAATGGGCGGTCACCGCGCTTCCTCCCTCCAAGAGCGAATCGTTGCTTGCGTCAGAAACGGCGGTCAGCACCTTCTCCATACGATTTACCGCGCCCAAGGCGATTGATGCGGCCGCGGCGGAGGGCGTGTATGGAAACTAGGCGAAACCTTGTTATTTTTGCGCTCTGTTTGCTCTGTGCTGTCCATGCCTTTTCCCAAGATATCCGTTTTATTCAGCGGCTCTCCTGGAAGGCGGACGACGCGGCGTTGGAATATCGCGTGGAAGTGCAGAACACCGCGACGGGTAAAACGCTCACCGAGACGACCAAACAGAATTTTGCGGAATTTTCGCTTGCAGAAGGCTCATGGCGGTACCGGGTGAGCGTGTACAACCTGTTGGGGCAACGTGCATCCACCAGCCGTTGGGTGAGTTTTACGGTGCGCTCATCCCCGCTTCCCAAAGGCGATGGCGACGAAGTGACGCAAAACCTTTCGTGGGAGGCGACCGCCGGCGCGCGCTCATACCGCGTGGAGCTGCAAAACAAAGATTCCAAAGAGACAGGCATTTTTGTCACCGCCAAAAATCAGGCGGCACTTTCGCTAGAGCCGGGCGTATACCGCTACCGTGCCACCGCCTACAACGCCTCTGGTCGTCAGCTTGCGCGGGGCGATTGGAACGAAATCACCGTCTTTACGACGAACAAGCCGCAAATCAGCGCGGTGGAAGAAGTGCTCAAAACCGATGACGGAAAAATCGCCTTGAACGTGGACATCTCAAATATCGCCGAAGGCAGCACGGTGGAATTGGTGCGCGAGACGGAGGAGGGCACTTTTGGCGAGAGCCGCAAGAGCGTCAAAGGAAAATCGGGCGATGAGACGGAAAGCGCGAACGCGGTGTATTTTGACAAAGTGGCTTCGGGAAAGTGGCGGCTAAAAGTCACCAATCCCAGCGGGCTTACCACCGAGAGCGAGCCGTTTGAGGTGCAGGGAAACGATGAGCCGCCCGCAACGGAATCCGAAGAGGCTGACCCTTACAAAGACTTGCGCCCCTACCATGCCATTACGATTGCGGCGGGCGTAGGCGTGCTTTTCAATCCGTACGACGGCAATTTTTCAGAGAACAACACCGCCACGTATTTTGGACAGCATGTCATTCCGTCGCTTACGGCATACGCGCAGTTTTTGCCGTTCAGAAACGGGAGAGACCATTGGGGCTTTGCCGTCGCATTTTTAGGCACCAGCCTGTTTTATCGGAGCGACCCGTACAATCAGAACACGCTCTTTGGCACGCTTAGCCTTAAAGGTGTGTACCAGCGCGCGCTTGTCTCCGACAAATTGTATCTCGCGTTCAAGGCGGGCGGCGGCGTGTGCCTTACAAAAAGCGACATAGATTACAAAACTGAATCCGGCATGAACATCGACATTGCCTATCTGCACCGTTTTTCCGCGCGTGCTGCGACAACTGGTGAAAGTGGCGGCTCTTCTTCTCCAACGCTCTCTGAGGGCACGTCGTTCTATCCGTGCGTCACGGGCGGGCTCTCGCTCGTGTGGGTGCCGTTTACGCGCTTTTCAGTGGAAATTGGCGCAGATTTTACGCACGTGTTTATCTCTGGAATGCCCACTGGTCTTATCTCGCCGTACCTTGCGCTGGGGCTCAAACTGTAGGAAATGGCAGGCGGTCAGCACCCGTGGTCAAGAATGCCCCCGCCCTGTACAAACGTGTATTCAAACAATGTTTTTTTTAGCGCACGAAAATCGCCGGGCTTAATCAGCACTTTTGTGCCGTCTTTTAAGAGGATATGCTTTGCGGTAATCGTGCGGACGGCGACAAGATTTACAATGTAGCCGCGGTAGGGCGAGATAAACTGTTTGGGGCTGATTTTTTCAAGCTCTTGGGAAAACTGGGCGAGCGTGCGCCGCGTTTCTGCAAATTCACCTGCGGGCGTGTGCACGTAGCGGCAGCGTCCGACGCTTTCTATATAAATGATGTCGGAAACAGGAACCATCGTCACGCTTTCTCCCGCGCCGTTTATGCTGATTTTCTTTGGCTCGGTCTTGAACATCTGTATGATGCGCGTCATCGCCTCGGCAAACTGCGCGTATGAGAACGGCTTTACAAGGTAATGCACGGCGTTTACGGAGAATGCTTCCACCGCGAATTCTTTTGAGCTTGTCACAAAGACTATTTTTGCCGTATCGCTTTTTTTGCGTATGTATTCGGCAAGTTGTACGCCGGAAACATCGGGCATACAAATGTCCAATAGCGCGATGTCAGGCGTACCGTGTGCGTCAATGTCGGAAAGAAAATCATGCGCGTCAGAAAATTCTTTTATCTGAACGGGAAGCGGGGCGTTTTCAGAAAGAAATCGTTCCGTTCCCTCGCGCATTTTTTTTATCGAGTCCGCCTCGTCATCAACTATCGCAAGCGTAAGCATACCTTATTGTATAATGCGGGGGATTTTTTTGCAAACAAAATATTCATCCAGAATTCTTAGCGATTCATCCGATTTTCGCTGTTTTACCGTGAAAAAATGTGTCTTTTGTGCTAGAAAAAAAGTATGAATCTTGCGTTTCTGAATCTGATTGTGTCGCATTGTTGTCATGGGGCAGCCCTTTTTGCGCTTATGGACTGGCGTTTCCGCACACGGACGATGGCTTTTGTCTGGACGGCGTATGTCGCGCTGAGTGCCGCTTTCAGTATCGTGCTGCTCATGTTTGCGCCCCTCATCGTAACGGCATGTCTCACGTTTTTCTGCACCGTCGCATGTTATTTTTTGATTTGTATCTGGGCGGGCGAAGGACTGCCGGGAAAAAAAGTCTTTCTGGTGGCCACCTATTTTACCTTTTTCTACTGTTCCGTCATTGTTGTGGCGTGGATTTCCCTGCTGTTCGGTCAATATGCGCCGATTGCAGAAATTGTGGCGAAGATTCCCATATTCGTGCTCGCTATTTTGGCATGGCATCTCAAAGGCAAAGCCTACCTTGAAAAAATATCCTACGGCATTACCACTGGCTGGACGACGCTCGCTTTTTTTGCCATGTCGCTCATGCTGGGAGTCGCCGCTTTTACAAACATCGTCTTTCCGCCCATGCAGGTGAAAAACGAGCGCGTGATTATTGTCGGCTCGCTTGCGTTTATGCTGGTTGTGTTTTCCAGTTACGCGGCGATTTTGCAGGTGATAAAAAGCCTTAAAGAGAAGGGCGACGAGCAGAATGTGCGCTCGATGAACTGGCTTTTGCAGTCTGAGCTTACCTCGCAGACAATCTATGTCTCTCAGGCAAAGCGGTATCGCCACGATATGCGACACCACATGCAGCTGCTCCGCTCGTTTGCCGACGCGGGCGACCTTGAAAAAATCCGCACCTATCTTTCTGATTACGAGCAGTTGTTTGAAAAAGTGGATATGCCAGCGTTCTCCAAAAACATGGTGCTGAACGCGCTTTTGTGCAATTTTGTGCGCAAGTGTGACGAGGCAGAAGTTTCTTACACGATTCAGTGCGATATCCTGGAGACGCTGCCGTTTTCTGACGTGGACACCTGTATTATCTTTGGAAATGCGTTTGAAAACGCGCTCGATGCCTGCCGCAAATGCACGAATCCTTTCTTCTCGCTCCATGCGTCCACAAAAGAGGGCATGTTGTATATGCGAATAGAAAACAGCGTGCAGGGAACGGTACGCTTTAAAGACGGCTACCCAATCTCGCTAAAGAAAAGCGGCGGCATCGGCATTCGGAGTATGCTTGACACGCTCTTGCAGTACGGCGGGCTGGTCGATTTTTCACAGGAAGGCGAGCGGTTTTCTGTTAAGATTATTTTGCCCCTGTAGCGGAAAATCTACAGCGGAATGATTACCCGCGCGACAAACGTGCTCTTTTTTTGCGCAAAAGTGACCATGCCGCCGCATTGCTGCAGCGCGGAGACAATGCTTTTTGAGCCGAAGCCGCCGTCATGCTTGGTGGTGACAGGAATTCCTTCTTTAAAAATGACTTTTCCCGCCACAGGATTTTGCACTTCAAGGTAGAGCGAGCCATCGGTATTCCGTGCCCGGATATAAATCCTGCCGCTTCCACAGGCACAGGTCGCTTCGTAGGCGTTCTCAAACAAATTGCCAAAAAGCACGCATACGCTGGTGGCAGAAAGCGGCAGTTGCTCTGGAATCTGCGCCTCACAGTCAAAGGAAAATCCGTTCTGCGTGGCGCGGCTGTGCAATGTGCGCAGGAGCGCGTTTACCACGGTGTTTTCGCAATATGAGTCGAGCCCCTGTTCGCCAAGCGTGCGCTCATATTCGCCAAGGTATATGCCTAATGCCTCTCTGTCATTCTGCCGCAAAAGGTCGCGCAGCATGGCGGTGTGATGGCGCAAATCATGCCGGTTTTGCCGCGCTTGCTCCACAAAGGCTTTCTGCGCGTTCAGCTCGGAAAGCAAGAGTTTTTCCCGCTCGCGTATCATGCGGTTTTCGTTCTCGTCGTTCAGCACTGCCATGATTCGGATAATCAGCACATACGCGCTTGCCGTCACAAGCAGCATACTCACCGAAATGGCGTATTCCCAAAAGCCTTCGTTCGCGTTCAGCATCAAAAGCCGCGTCATCACAAACGTGACCGAAAACAGCGCGATAACCGAAAATGCGCCGAGCATTATCCAGCGCGGCTTTTCAATATGTCCCGTCGCCCGCTCAAACATATTGCGCCCACGCCGCATCCAGTACATTATAAGCAGCACATACATAAGAAGCCGAATCGGCGCATACGGCACAAACCGCCACGGGTGGGGAAGAAAGCGCAAGGTGAGCTCGCAGGGAATCATCGTAAAGTAAAAGTAAATGCCATACGTGAACACCATGAACACGCTCCGCGCAAACGAGCCGCTTGTAGTGAGCGCAAACAGCGCGAGCATCAGCAGAATGTCGATATTGGTGATGAACCAGTAAAAACTGCTGTTCTGGTGGCTCGTGGCAAACGCGCACAATCCCATGCACAAAAGCCAGAGCACCACGCTTCCCGCCACAGAGAACGCTTTCCCGCGCTTGTGGTCAGAAAGCAAGTACAGACAGACCGCATGGCACCCATAGGTCACGCTGTTTACAAAAAGCACGATGAGCCAAAATGTGGTCATTTAAAATCCCCCCCCCCCGTACAAAAGAATAGTCAAATAAGGCATTCTTTACCGCGGTGTAGTCGCCGCGCTTTAGTGGAATCTTTGTGCCGTCTTTCATCTCCACGCAGAGGGGCGCGACGGTGCGCACGGCGGCAAGATTTATCACGTAGCCTCGGTAGGGAAGCATGAATTGTCCGGGTGAGAGGCGGTTAAATTCGGAGAGAAAATCGCTCAAAGTGAGCCGCTTTTCGATAAGGATGCCGTTTTTTGTGGTGACGTTCCGCACATATCCCACGCTTTCCACGCAGATAATGTCGTCTATGTTCACCACGCTTGTCGCCCGGTGCTCCCCGTTGATGACGATTTTTTTAGGCACGCAAGGAAGAGATGCGCAAGCCCTGTCTAGCGCGGCAAAGACATCTTTTTGTGCGAATGGTTTTACAAGGTAATGCACCGCGCCAAGCGCATACGCGGTGACGGCGTAATCGACAGACGATGTAAGAAAGATGATTCTGGTGTCTGGCGAACGGCTCTGTATTTCCCGGGCAAGCGTTACGCCGTCCATTTCTGGCATATAGATGTCCAAAAGCGCGATGTCAAACACACTGCCTTCGCCTAATGAGGCAAGCAGGTCGTGGGCGCATGAAAAGTCAGCTATGTGCGCTTCTATCGAGGATGCACTTTTTGGGGGAGAGACATACTGTTGCACCATCTGATGCATCGCTTCCCGCTGATCTTCTTCATCATCGCACACTGCAATCCTAAGCATACGATAATCATACCCGTTTTAGCTCGTTCAGTGAATAAGTTTTTATCAGAATCGGGTAGCGATTTATCGTGCCATACTTTTCTATTATAAAACACATGGTATACTAAATCCAAATGCAAACTGCGGCTCGTTTTTTCTTACGTTTTAGCATTCTCCTTCGGTGTCTGCTGATGTTACTCTGCGGACCGCTCATTTTTTTTGGCTGTTCCTCGTCTGATGAAGAGACGGCTCCCGTAGCGGCAGAAATTGTCGTGCAGATTGGAAACACTGCGAACGATGAGAGTAAAGACGATGCTGGCAAAGTCCGCGATGAAAAGGAAAACGCGCTTGCCTACCTTTCGCTACGCCTTACTGATGAAGATGGCACTCCTTTGTATGCTGAATCAGATGAGGAGGCTTCTGCTTTTCGCACCGCGCTTCCTGTCTTGACCGCCTCCGACTTTACTTCGTTTACCTTGTACGGAAGCACCGACGGCGGCTTTGCGTGGCAGAATCTCTGGGCTTCAAGCGGCACGGCTACAAACGCGCTTACGGAATTTACGAGCGCGGAAATTGCCGTTACCGAAGGCTTCTGGAATTTCAGGCTGATAGCCCAAAAAGGCGGGGCAAAGTATTCAGGCTCGGTAGGGCGCACAGAAATCGTCTCGGGCGCGGAAAACGCGCTCTCATTTACGCTCTCACTCTACGCGATCGGAGCAGACGCGGAAAACAATAGGGGGGGGGGTAAAGGTATCTGTTTCCTATCCTTCTTCTGGTGTGGCGGTCGTGACGGCGGGGCTGTTCAGCCTTACTGGCTCTGCGGTGAGCGGCTTTGCAGAAGAAAACCTCACCCCGACAGGCGGCATCGTCACCTACGAGAAAAGTGGCATCCCTGCGGGAACATATGCGGTGGTGTTTAGGTTCTACGCTGACAGCGCAAAAACGGTGCTTTTAGGCGAATGGCGGGAATATGCGGGAATTGCAAGCGGGGTAACAAGCGTCTCCGCGGACATGGAAAAAAACACGATTTCCGCGCTTGATAAGACTTATACTATCTCCTACACATGGAATGGCGGAAGTCTTTCCACCGGAGCGACCGCACAGGCGACCTATACGCGCCATAACGCCGTTACGCTTCCCTCTGCCGCGCAAGTGACAAAAACAGGCTACACCTTTGCTGGCTGGTACGACAACGCTTCGCTCACGGGTACGGCGGTCGCCCAAATCCCCGCTGACTCAACGGGAAACAAGAACTTATACGCCAAGTGGACGGGAAATCCGTACACCGTGCGCTTCCACAAAAACACGTCGGCTTCCGACAGCACGACCAAAACGCAAGGCTTTACCTACGACACAGCTCAGAGTTTGCAGACGCTTTCTTCGCTCGGCTGGACGCGCACGGACGCGACCTTTGTGGGCTGGGCATTGTCCGCGACTGCAACAAGCGCGGTGTACACGGACGGAAAGAGCGGCACGCTCAATTTGACTGCCACGAAAAACGACACGGTGGACTTGTACGCCGTCTGGCAGTACACCATCACCTATAACGGGAACAAAGGCTCATCGCACCCCACCGATGTTTCAGGAAGCGTGGCTTCGCAAACCGTCACGGGCTATGCGACCAATCTTACGCTAAAGACAAACGGCTTTACCCACACTGGCTACATCTTTGGTGGCTGGAACGCAAATGCAAGCGGCACGGGTGCAAACTACACGGCGGGAGGCTCATACACCTTCACCGCAAACGCCACGCTCTACGCCAAGTGGACGGCAACGAGTTACACCATCACGCTGAACGAAAACAGCGGCTCGTGGGTAAGCGGCTACACCAAGCCCATGTCATACACCGTGGAATCAAGCGCAGTCACGCTTCCCACCGCAAGCAACATCACCCGCACGGGCTACACCTTTGGCGGCTGGTACACCACTTCCACACTCAGCGGAAGCGCAGTCACGCAGATTGCAAGTGGAAGCACGGGAAACAAAACGTATTACGCCAAGTGGACGGCTAACACCTATACCGTCACCTTAAACGCAAACGGCGGCACAGGCGGAACGGCAAGCGTGACCGCCACCTACGGAAGCGATATGCCCGCGCTTACAAGCATTCCCACGCGCACGGGCTACACGTTCCAAGGTTACTATGACACTGACGCTACGACGGGCGGCACGCAGTATTACACGGGCGCAAAGGCGAGCGCGACCACGTACACCACGGCGGGAACAAAGACGCTCTACGCGCGGTGGAAAGTCATTACGTGCACCGTCACCATCAGCACGGGCTGGGCAAAGGGTGCTACCACCACCACCACCGTTACGGCGACCTACGGTGAGGCGATGCCTACGCTCACTACCACAAATCCGCCGTCAAACCACCCCGCCGCGCTCGGAAGTTTTGCGCGTACGGGCTACACGCTGAGCGGTTTCTACGACGCGGCAAGCGGCGGCACAAAATACTACAACGCGGACGGCACGAGCGCAAAGACAAGCGACCTGACGGCAGCGACCACGCTCTACGCGCAGTGGACGGCAAAAGGCACGGTGGTGACAAGTTCTACAAGCGGAAATTCACTGACAAGGGGAACGCATGTTGTAAGCTCAGATGTATCGCTTACGAACAGCACGGCGGGCGGATATGGTCTAAAAGTAGCAAACGACGGCTCGGTGAATCTTTATATTGAAGAAGGCTGTACGCTTACCGCGACTGGTGCAAATGGCGGTACAAGCGCGGGTGGAGGCGCGGGAATTCTTCTTCCAAGCGGGGCGATTTTTAACATCTACGGCTACGGCACGGTCGTGGCGACTGGCGGAAAGGGCGGCGATGCGGGAAATGGCTCGGCAAACGCTGCGGACGCATGGATGCAATACAACGGCAGCCATTCAGCCGCATGTGGCGGAACAGGTGGTGCTGGCGGAAAAGGCGCGGGCGGCGGTGGAGCCGGAATCGGAACGGCGGGCGGTAATGGCGGCGCGGGCGGAAGCGGCGGAAGTGGCATTTCAATTGCAGAAATCAGCACGACAGGAAGCGTCGCAGGAAACTCGGGCGGTAACGGTTCTGCGGGCGGTAGCAGTTCCTCATGCGGCTCTATCAAAAAAGAAAGCACGATAACAATCACGGCGACAGGCGGCGTGGGCGGAAGCGCGGGAAGCGGCGGTGCGCTCTATACTGCTACAAGCGGAAGCGGCAAGGACACAAGCGGAAACAAAGTATATAACTACCGCGTAAAAGATGAGAACACCGGCTATAACCGCGATTGGACTGCGGGCGCAGGAGGCTCAGGCGGCGGCGGCGGCGCGGGTGGAAAAGGCGCGGACATCGGTACGGGCGGTGCCGGTGGCGGAGGAGGCGGTGGTGGAGCAGGCGGCTCAATCACCGGGCATTCAGGCGGTCATATCTATGTTGGCGGTGGCGCAGGCTCAGGCGGAAAAGGCACGACCAACGGTGGCAACGGCTCACAGGATAACAGCACTTCTGTTACGAGCGGCGTTGCAAGCGGCGGAAGCGGAGGGGCTGCCGGTAGCGGCGGCACCAGCATAACCGTCGGCTCGCTGTAAAAACCGCAATGCCCTGTGCCGTCCGTATCACACAGATTGACTTTTCTCTGCATTTCACTACAATAAAGTCTGTATCATATTCGGTACAACTGTCTGGTCGCGGTGCAAAGACCACGCCAGCACAAACCCTTGTTTGTGTTCATATCGTTCTGACGGCTAAAAAATCGGTTTTCGGAGAGCGTCTTGCTGCTGAATTCCGATGGTTCGCCACAAGGAATGGTAAGGGCAGGTCATGTTTTGGCAATTCAGGGGAAAAATATATTTTAAGGAGTAAGTAATGGCACTTACAAAAGAAGAAAAGGCTGCTATCGTCGGCAAATTCGGTGCAAATGATTCAGACACCGGCAACACAAAAGTTCAGGTCGCTTTGTTGACCGAACGCATCAAACAGCTTACCGCTCACAAACAGCGTTTCCCGAAAGACACGGGCGCATCTCGTGGGCTTCTCAAAGCAGTTGGTCAGCGCAGAAAGTTGCTGAAATACTTGCAGGGTCGCGATCTCGAACTCTACCGCTCTCTGATTAAAGAGCTCGGCTTGCGCAAATAAGCGGAGCGTGTAATGGCAGTAGAAAGAGTAACCTACAAAATCGGAAACGAAGAACTCATCCTTGAGACAGGCAAAATCGGTAAGCAGGCAAACGGCTGTGTGTACGCGCAGTTTGCGGGGTCTGCAATCGTGGCGACTGTCTGCTGTGCTTCTGAAGTAAAAGAAGGCTTGGACTTCGTTCCTGTGACCGTTGAATACAACGAAAAATACTATGCCGCAGGTAAGATTCCCGGCGGCTTTATCAAGCGTGAAGGTCGCCCCAAGGACAAGGAAATTTTGGTTTCCCGTCTGATTGACCGCCCCATGCGTCCGCTTTTTGAAACATCATTCGGACGAGAGATTCAGATTGTACCCACTTGTGTTTCTTCTGACGGCGTAAATCCGCCTGATATTCTTGCAGTTATCGCCTCCAGCGCGGCTGTTTCTATTTCTGACATTCCCTTCCATGGTCCTGTGGCTGCCTGCCGCGTTGCCTATCTGAACGGAGAATACGTCATCAACCCCACATTCAAGCAGATTGATGAGGCAGATTTGGAAATCGTCGTTGCGGGTACGGCTGACGGCTTTACTATGGTTGAAGGTGGTGCAAACGAAGCCACTGAAGAAGTGATGCTGGGTGCTTTGGAAAAGGCTCAGGGCTTTATCACCGATATGTGTCACCTGCAGGACGAACTGGTTAAGAAGGCTGGCAAGGAAAAATTGCCGCTGGCTCCCCTTAACGTGGAACTTGCAAACAAGGATGCCATCATTGCAGAGGCAACTCCGCTTTTGGAGAAGGCCTGCTTCCAGGACGGCAAGATGAACCGTGGAAACGCAATCAGCGCCGCCAAAAAGCAGTTGCTTGCCGCCCATGCAGAACAGTTTGAGGATGAAATTCAGAAGAAGCTCTTTGATCAGTGCTTTGATGACATTCAGTACAATCTGCTCCGCAAGAGTATTCTGGATAAAGGTCTCCGCATTGACGGACGCAAGTGCAACGAAATCCGTCCGATTACCTGCGAAGTAAATGTATTGCCCCGTCCTCACGGAAGCGCACTGTTTACCCGCGGCGAAACTCAGTCTCTGGCTATCACCACACTGGGAACAGCCATGGACGCACAGGTCTATGACGACATTGATGGTGAGAGAAGCGAAAACTTTATCCTTCACTACAATTTTCCGCCCTATTCAGTCGGTGAAACTGGCCGCTTGACCACAGGTCGCCGCGAAATCGGTCACGGAAATCTGGCTCGCCGCTCACTGGCTCCCATGATTCCGTCAATTCAGGAATTCCCCTACACAGTGCGTGTTGTTTCTGAAATCATGGAATCTAACGGTTCTTCATCGCAGGCTTCTACCTGTGGCGGCTGTCTGTCACTCTTGGCGGCGGGCGTTCCCATGAAGAAGATGGTCGCGGGTATCGCTATGGGCTTGATTACCGAAGCAGAGGGCGACAATCCCTACGGACGCTATCAGATTCTGTCTGACATTCTGGGTGAGGAAGACCACCTGGGTGACATGGACTTTAAGGTTGCCGGAACAAAAGACGGCATCACCGGTTTTCAGATGGACATCAAGATTGCGGGCGTTACCACAGAAATCATGAAAAAGGCACTGGCACAGGCTAAGGAAGGTCGTCTGCACATTCTTTCCATTATGGAAAAGTGCATCAACAAGCCGCAGCCCATCAGCCCCTACGCACCCAAGATTCTTTCAATGAAGATTGACACTGACAAAATCGGAGCCCTCATTGGACCGGGTGGAAAGACAATCAAGGCTCTGTGTGCTCAGTACGGCGTTACGATTAACACCGAAGACGACGGCACCGTTACGATTTATGCAAAGAATGGCAAGGCTGCTGAAGAAGCAAAAGTTGCTGTTCACGGCATCGTTGACGATCCTGAAGTCGGCGTGATTTACAACGGTACGGTTAAGCGTATCATGGAATTCGGCGCCTTTGTCGAAATCCTGCCGGGAAAAGAAGGCTTGTGCCATATTTCCAAGCTTTCTCGCGGCCGCGTAGAAAAAGTGACCGATGTGCTCAAAGAAGGTCAGCAGATTCCCGTTAAGTTGCTTGAAGTTGACAAGATGGGCCGCTTGAACCTGAGCTACATCGATGCAATCGAGGAACAGAAGAAATAAAAAATCTCTTCGCTAAATATGACACACGGATTGGTCTGATCCGTGTGTTTTTTTGTCTGCTGACACAATTCCCGCAATCTGCTACAATATTTTCTATGAATACGATTTCAATTTCCTGCACTCTTGCAGACGGTGCGATTCTTCCCGAATACAAAACTTCTGGTGCGGCGGGCTGTGACGTGTGCGCCTTTTTGTCTGAGCCTGTCACTCTTGCACCCCTTGAAAGGGCCATGATTCCCACGGGGCTTGCCTTTGCCATTCCTGAAGGCTATGAAGTCCAGGTGCGTCCGAGAAGTGGACTTGCGGCAAAAAATGGCGTTACGGTGCTGAACACGCCCGGCACGATTGATTCCGACTATCGGGGCGAAGTAAAAGTGATTTTGATTAACCTGGGAAAAGAGCCTTTTACGGTCAATAATGGAGACCGCATTGCCCAGCTCATTGTCGCTCCAGTAACAACCGCTGCCTTTAAGCCAGTCGCACGCCTTGATGAAACAGTGCGGGGCTCAGGCGGATTTGGCAGCACGGGGGTCAGCAAAAAGTAGATGAACCTGCTGCCTGCTTTTGTAAGCGATATCATCTCCGATTGCCTCTCCAAGGCAAAGGATACGTTCCTTGCAGCCTTTAGCTCTTTCAATCTGCTCAACTGGATATTCCGTGCTACGGGCAGACTATGCTATCGTCTGGGCTTACGCCGTCTGGGCAAGACGCTCTGTACGACCATGCAGGAAACGAGTGGGATAAACCGTTTTGTCATGGTGCGCTACCTTACAAAAGAACTGTTTCTTTATTTTTTCATAGCATTTTTGTTTTTCTTCATGGTGTTTTTTTGCAATCAGATTCTGCTTTTGGCAGAAAATATCCTCAAAAAACGGGTTCCCCTTGCGGACGTGCTTCGTCTTATTTCCTATTCGCTCCCCATGATTATTGCCCAGTCTGCGCCCTTTGCCACGCTGGTGGGATTCTTGATGTGCCTTGGCCGCCTCGTGACGGAAAACGAAGTGCTTATTCTCCGCGCGTCAGGCTTGGGCTACAAGATTCTGGTGCTTCCCGTAATCATTTTGGGTCTGGTCATTTCAATCGTATCATTTTTTGTAAACGACTACCTCTTGCCTTTGGGCACTATAAAATACAATCAGCTTCGCAGAACCATTTTGATGTCAAATCCTGCAATCGAACTGGAGTCAAATTCGGTAAAGCGAACCAACGACAAGACGCTGGTTATCGGGCAGGTAAACGGCACCAAGGTCAGCGACTTGGTTTTTTTTGACACGGATACTAATGGTAACCAGCGCATCATCGTGGCGGATGCTTCGGACGTAAAAAAATCCACCACGGTCGGTGTCCTCATGTCCATTGAGATGAATGATTCTACCGTTGTTTTTTTTGACAGCTCCAACAAGACGAATTACGATGTGCTGCAGGCAAAGAATCTCATGCTCAACATCTTTGAGTCTTCCTTTTTCAGCGGAAGTAATCGCGTCATCCCCAGCGAGATGACTTCCTACGACTTAAAGCAGCGCATAAAGGAGATGGAAAAAGATACGGGGGTAAATCCCAAGGATCTGAATAAATATCGGCTTGAATACAACAAGAAATTTTCCGTACCCTTTGGCTCTATTTTCTTTGCCCTGCTTGCCTTGCCCCTTGCATTGATTTTCGGCAAGCACAACGGACAGACAATCGGACTGATAATCGGACTTTTCATTTCGGTGGCCTACTGGGCAATGATGATTCTGGGGCAGATTTTCGGCAGTCGCAGCGGCATGAACGGCGTTCTTTTGATGTGGCTTCCCAATACGGTCATCTTTACGGCGGCCTTATTCTTCTATATGATGCTGGGGCGCAAATGAAACTGATGCAGTATCTTTTCCGCAGGTTCATTCCTCTTTTTCTTGGTGCCCTCATGTTTTTTGCCATGGTTCTGGTGCTGGTTGACCTGCTGATGAATCTGTGGAACTACATTTCAAATCAGGTGCCCGGTGCAAGGGTAGGACGGATTCTGCTCATGTACATGCCTAAATGCATGTGGTACGCCACTCCCTTGGCAATTCTCTTTGCCGTTTCCTATACGCTCAGTGATTTTTATGCGAACAATGAATTGGTGGCGGTTTTTGCATCCGGCGTTCCCCTGATTCGCTTTACCGCTCCGCTTCTGGTGCTGTCTTTTTTGCTGAGCCTGGGACTTTTTTTCTTTGATGACAGGGTAGTGGTGCCGACCTATGCGGTAAAGACCAGTTTGCAGGAAAAGTCCCTCAATAAGGAAAAATCCCTCAATAACGACAAGATTGTAGTCATCTCAGATGAAGGCAATATTGTCTACAAGGCCGACTACTACGATGACGCGTCAAAACGCCTCTACACAGTCATCATTATCGTGCGTAACGAAGACAAGACCCTTGCCGCCGTTATCCGCGCAGACTCCGCTGTTTTTCAGAACGGACACTGGAATCTGTCTGGAGGAACCCAGTATACCTTTAAGGACGGCACAATGACCCAGCGCAGCCCTGAGCGGAAAGTCATCGACCGACTTACCGAAGACCCCACCACATTTCAGAACAACACCGTCAGTGTAGAAACCGTCAGTGCCCGGGAGGCAAAGCAGTACATCGAGCACCTGCAAAAAGCAGGCCTTCCTTTTAGCGAGGAATTGAGCCTCTACTACAAAAAGTTCGCCTTTCCCTTTGTACTCTTTATCGTCGTCTTCCTTTCCATCGGACTCAGCGGTAAGACACGCAAAAACGTACTCCTGGTCAGCCTTGCAGCCTGCATCAGCGCGGCGGTTCTCTTTTACGTCAGCCAGATGATAACCATGCTCCTGGCCAAGTTCCAGTATATTTCTCCTTTTATGGGGGCATGGTTTCCTGTTTTTTTGTTCGTGGCGATAAGCATCGTGCTCCTGAAGTACGCAAGAACCTAGAGACGCAAAAGGCATATTGTGCTAGAATGTTTCCATGCTGACCAATATTTTCACCATTACCCACACAGATTCCAATGGACGCGCCCGCACGGGCCTTATGCATTTGCCCCACGGTGATGTACAGACGCCTGTCTTTATGCCGGTGGGAACAAACGCCACGGTAAAGGCCCTTACAAAAGATGATTTGGAAGAAATCGGATTTGAGATAATTTTAGCGAATACCTACCATTTATATCTGCGTCCGGGAAGCGATACGGTGGAGCAGGCGGGGGGCTTGCACGGCTTTTCTGGCTGGCAGCGCAATTTTCTGACGGACTCAGGCGGCTTTCAGGTCTGGAGCCTTTCGCCCCTCCGCAAAATCACCATGCAGGGCGCGGAGTTCAGAAGCAATATCGACGGTTCCAAGCATCTCTTTACGCCGGAAAGCGTGGTGGACGTGCAGGCACAGTTCAACTCAGACATTCAGATGCAGCTGGACGTGTGTTCTGGCTACGGCATCGAAAAAAAAGAGGCTGTCCGCGCCCTTGAAGTGACGGAAAACTGGGCGGAGCGGGCAAAAGCCCAGTGGCTCAAAAAACGCGACCAAGGCTATCTTGGCATGCTCTTTCCGATTGTGCAGGGAAACTTCTTTGAGGACTTGCGCGCTCGGTCTGCGGATTTTGTGGCGAATCTGGATTTGCCCGGCATTGCCATTGGCGGGCTTTCGGTGGGGGAGCCGCCGGAACTGTTTGACTCCATGCTTGACTATACGGTGCGTCTCTTGCCCGCTGACAAAGTGAAGTATGTTATGGGAATCGGCACTCCGGACTATATTCTGAATGCAGTGCATTCGGGAATCGACATGTTTGACTGTGTGCTTCCCACCCGCAATGCCCGAAACGGCTCCTATTTTACCCATGACGGAAGCCTTTCCATAAAGCAGGAACGCTTTGCCCGAGACTTTACCCCCGTTGACCGCGAGTGCACCTGCAAGGTCTGCCGCACCTATTCCCGCGCCTACCTTCGCCACCTCTTCAAGGAAGAGGAAATTTTAAGTGCCATGCTGGCAAGTTACCATAACCTTTACTTTTTGCACAACATGATGAAAGAAATCCGTAACGCAATCAATGAAAATCGGTTTGAAGCATATAGAACTGCTTTTTTAACTCGGTTCAAGGCGGGAAATATCCGATAATGAAAGAAATGCTACGCGCGATGATAACGATACTACTTACTTTTCTCATGCTGCCGCTTATGGCACAGGTGCCGACGCCGCTTTCTCAGGATACGGGCGAGCCCATAGAAATGTTCAGTGCGGAAAAGACTCCCGATGATGGAGGGGGGGAGGATAAGCCCGCCTATCTTTCTGGCGAAAGGCATACCGTTTCCATTCCCAATGCAAAGCGTCCGAAAAAAGGTGATGCAGAAAAAATCTCTGAGCTTGATGGCGAAGATACTGAAGAAGACAAGGAAAAACGCCGTGACACCATTCGTTTTGGTCTGGAAAGCGAAATTGAAGAGTTGATTAACGAACTGACCAAAAAAGAAGATCCCCGCTATCTTGATGACGTGTACGATTTGTTTCAGGACACAAAAAACATTGCCCTCAAAGAAAAAGCCATGGGCTATTTTGCAAAACTGGAAGACCCCTGTGTGGAAGACTTTGCGATTACCATTCTTGACGATCCCTATGACGAAAGCCAGAGTACGGTGAATGCCTGTTTTGATTATGTAAAGGCGGTCAAGACAAAAGAAGCCGTTGCTCCCATACTGAACCTTTTGGAAAGCGAGAACGAGGATTATTTTAATCAGTGCCTTGACACTCTGGGAAAAGTAGGCGGAAGCAATGAGGCAGTCTACCTTACCGAATATCTTGACCGTGAGGATCTGTCGGTGCCGCAAAAACAGGCTTTGGTACGTGTTCTCGGTGAGCTAAAGGCAACGGAAACCTACGACAAGCTGGTGGAGATTGCCCAGGACAAGGATGAAAACACCTTCATGCGCATGTACAGTGCGGAAGCCATTGGAGCCATGGGAAATCCCGACGCGGTGCCCATTCTGCTTGCACTGTATGAGGACACTGACCCGAACATGCGTATCTACGTGATAAAGGGACTGTCTCATTTTCCCCAGGATTCCGATGCAAGAAAGACCATCATTCAGGGTATCCGCGACTCTTACTATAAGGTTCGGCTGGAGGCAATCAGCGTGGTAAAGGAGCAGGGGGAAAAGGCGGCTGTTCCCTATCTGATTCACCGCGCAAAAAATGACCCTGAAAAGGTTGTTAAGGAAGCCTCCTATCCCGTGCTTGCCCAGCTGAATACAAAAGAAGGAAACGATTTTCTTGTAGGGCAGATTACGGACAAAAAAGTGTCTGACAATACCAAGGCAAAAATTGCCACCGCCCTGCTTGCCGAAAACAATGCGGGCACCCAGGAAATCCTTGACCTTGCCAAGGAAATCGTGGGCGATGACATAAAGAATAATCCGCGGAAATCCCTGCGCTATGCATTGGGAAAGGAATTTGCCAAGTACAAGCGCAGCGAATTTGCGGACATCTGCGCGGAATACCTCAAGAGCAAGGATGTTGCCACCCAGGGTACGGGCCTGGACATCTACAGCAAAGGACGCTACAGCAGTGTGGAAGCCGATGTGCGCCGCCTTGCAGAACAGTATGACCCCACGGCCAAGACAAAAAATCCCAATGCTCAAAAAGCAGCAAAAATTCTGGGCATAAGCGAAGAAGATGCCGCAAAAAAGGCTGAGGCAAAAAAAGCGGAAAAAGAGGCCGAAAAGGCTGCAAAGGATGCGCAGAAAAAAGCCGCCGCCGATGCAAAGAAAAATCCGCCTAAACCGGTAGAAAAGCCCGCTTCTGTACTTGACGCAAAGTAATTTTTTTGCTACTATAAGTTCAATTCTGCGGGGATGGTGGAATTGGTAGACACGCTAGCTTGAGGTGCTAGTGGCGCAAGCTGTGCCTGTTCAAGTCAGGTTCTCCGCATGCAAGGCTGTTCGTTTTTTCTCGGGCAGCCTTTTTTTGTGTAGCTTGTTCTTGTATGTTTCGCAATTTTTTTCAAGCCGAGGAGGCATGCCATGAGAAATTTTCTGCTGACTTTTTTGCTTGCTTTGATTTGCCCGCTCATTCTCTTTGCTCAGGAAGAAAAAAAATGGACTGCTCAGGAAGTCTGCGAGGTTCTTTGTGATAACGACCGTGTTCCAGACTACAATTATACCACGCTGATTCTTGAAAATATTGACAGGAACGGAAACTCAGAGGTGCTGGAAATCAAGCAGTATGGCGGCGGTGATAACGGTCTTAAAAACGTTGCCTTTGAATTCCGTGCTCCGGCTGGTGTGCGTGGCATGCGTATCCTGCAGCTGGAGAATCTTAAAAAAGCCGATGACCGCTGGGTCTATGAGCCGCGCCTGCGACAGTCCCGCCGCATTCCCATGACCGAGCGCACAAAGTCTTTTGGCGGAACTGAGTTTACTTACAACGACATGCGCATCCGCAATGCAGACGAAGATGAAAATACCATGCTGGAAGATTCCGCGGAAATCACCGTTGCAGGAACAAGATACACCTGCTGGAAAATCAAATCAGACCCCATCAAAAAAAGCGAGGTGGAATACGCTTACCGCATTTCTTGGATTGACAAGAAGACCTTTATACCGGTGCACATAGAATTCTACAACGATAAGAACGTAAAGATAAAACTGTATGAGTGCGAGAAACTTGAAATCGTAAAGGGAGTTACCGGCATTGCATATCCCCTCCGCCGCTTAAACCGTGTTTCAAACCTTGTGACGGGCAACCAGACGGTCACGACCGTAAAGGATTTTGTCTTTGATGAGGAAATACCGTCAACCTTCTTTACGCAAAGTTGGCTTACGACAGGAAAAGTTCCCCGTTCGCAGAAAAAATAGAAGATTGGACTTTATGCAGATAGTGTGGTATACTTTTCTATAATGGCTTCAAAAAAAGATTTCAAAGTAATTCTGTTTGTCATCTTTTGTATTTTTCTCAATTTGGCAGGAAAAATCTTTGCCGCCTCCCTGCAGTTGCCGCTTTGGCTTGATTCTCTTGGTACTGTCCTCATGGCCTATGCCCTGGGGCCTTTGTGCGGTGCAATTGTCGGTGTGACCATGAACGTGCTTTACAGCTGGTCTAATCCCATTTCTTACGTTTATAGCCTGACGAGCCTTGCAATCGCACTGGTGGTGGGGCAGACGGCGCGAAAAAAATGGTTTGAAACGCTTTTTGGCACGATGACGGCAAGTATTTTTGTTACGATAGCCTCCGTGGTCATTTCCGTTCCTTTAAGTTGGATTTTTTCCAGCGGCATGACGGGAAATGTCTGGGGTGATGGCGTTATCCGTTTTGTGCGGGAATTCGGCGTGAATATCGTTATCAGTTCCATTATCGGTCAGTTTTATATTGACTTTTTGGACAAAGTGGTGACGCTGGTGCTTTTGTACGGGCTCATAAAAATCTGGCGGCATAGGCGAAAAATCATAAAAAGACATTCGGCAATTCCTGCCTTTACCATTTTTTTTTCCCTTTTTCTTCTGCCCCTGCAAAGCCTTGATGCGGAAATAAGGGCAGACGCTTTTGATGCCTATGTGCAGACGGTCTATTCCAGCGATTCCGGACTTCCCTGCGGTGAGGCTAACGATGTGGTGCAGACTAGTGACGGTATTCTCTGGATAGGAACGTATGCAGGTCTCTACCGCTACAATGGTTCTGAGTTCCGCTGGATGAACGAATATGAGACCGTGCACAGCGTAAACTGCCTTTATGTGGATGAAGAAGGCCGGCTTTGGATTGGCACCAACGACAATGGTCTTTCTATCTGCATCAATGAAAAAATCGTAAATACGCTGGACAATAATGACGGGCTACCCTCAAATTCCGTTAAGGCAATCGTAAAGGGGGCTGACGGCTACTATTATGTCGGTACGTCTATAGGCATTCTTGTACTGGAATTGAATTCAGGCTTGCGTATTTGCAATATCATTAAGGAAGCAGGCTACACCAAGGATTTGAGTGCGGATAAAAATGGCTTTGTCGCGGCACTTTCCTCCAGTGGAGAACTCTTTATCCTGAATGAAAGTGAAGTGCGCTATGCAAAAACACTGGGAGCCGACCGTGAAATCTATACCAGTTGCGCCTTTGACAGGGATGGTTTGCTCTATGTGGGTACTTCCCGCAATCGCCTCTTTACCTACAGCATTACTGAGGAAGATGCAAAATTGGTAAGGACGGATGTCTGCGGTTCCCTCTTAAACTTGAATGCCATTTTCTTTGACGGCAACAAGACCTTTATTTGCGCAGATAACGGCATAGGCTTTTTTGACGGCGACGGAGGCTTTCATCATATCAATACGGGAGCCTTCAATAATTCTATCGACAATATGACCATTGACTATCAGGGAAACTACTGGTTTACCTCATCTCGTCAAGGAATCCTTAAGCTTTCTGATTCTTCCTTTATCAATCTTTACGGTTCTCTGGGATTATCTCCCTCTGTGGTGAATACCATTGCAAAGTGGAATGGTGCGCTCTACGTAGGCACTGACGCAGGTCTTGATATTATCCGTGGAGAAGGAAAGGTGGAGGACGCCCTGACCAAGCAGTTGGAGTCAGTGCGTATCCGCTGTGCAAAAAAGGACTCAAAAGACAATCTCTGGCTCTGCAGCTATGGCCGCGGTCTTATAAAAGTGGACAAAAATGGCAGGACGCGCATCTATGACAAGAAGAATACGGCAGGAAAAGTTGGAAACCGTATCCGTGTTTGCATTGAACTGCATGACGGAACTATTGTAGCAGCGGGAGAAATGGGCGTAGCCTATATTCGGGATGATGAGGTGATTCATACCATTGGAAAGGCTGACGGACTGACTGACGCAATGATTCTGTCGCTCATGGAGTGGCGTGACGGCATAATTCTTGCAGGGTCTGACGGCAACGGCCTTGCCCTCATTAAGGACAATAAGGTTGAGCACTGTTATACGATACAGGATGGGCTTACCTCTGACGTTATCCTTCGTACCGTATTTGACCAGAATGGTAACGGTGTCTTTATCGTAACGAGTAACTCACTCTGCTACATGGATGAATATACAGTCATCAGACCGCTCAAGAATTTTCCCTATTTCAACAATTATGACATTCAGCCGGATGGTAAGGGACATCTTTTTGTGCTGGGGAGTGCGGGAATCTATGTAGTGGACAGAAATGACTTGCTTTTGCGGGGCGACATGCTGCAGTATGATTTGCTTGATGCAAAAAGCGGACTGAATACAGCCCTGACGGCAAATGCATGGAATTTCTGCGATGAACAGGGGAGGCTCTATCTTTCCTGCGGAACGGGCATTTATATCGTGGACATGCAGCACTACATGACGCGTGAGCGTTCCTACCGTTTGATGGTTTCAAAGGCAGTGCTGGACGGTGTACCGTTCCCCTTGGACAGAAATGAACAGTTTATCATCAGCAGAGATACGTCAAAAATTGAATTCTTCCCGGAAGTAGTGAACTATTCGGTTTCTGACCCCTATGTTTCTTATTGGCTGGAAGGCTTTGATGCCCATGAAACCCTGATTCCTCAAAGTGCCCTTTCCAAAGTTGCCTATACTAATTTGCCTTCAGGAAACTACACCTTCCATCTTGCCGTTCTGGACAAGGACATGAGGGTGCAGGAACAGAGTCACTATTCCCTTGTAAAGGAAAAGGCGATTTACGACACTCATTATTTTAGAATTTATTTTATGCTTGTTGCCGTGCTTGCGGTGGCCTATCTTACCTGGTTTATTGCCCGCAGACAGATTCAGCGCACTTTTGAAAGACAGCAGCAGCAACTTGCCTTTGCCCAGGAACAGGTGCGCATGGGCAACGAAACGATTCTTGCTATTGCAAAGACCGTTGATGCCAAGGATGAAAATACCAGCCAACATTCCATGCGTGTCTCTGAATATTCGGTGATGATTGCCCGGGAACTGGGCTTTTCTGACGAGGAGTGTGAAAACCTGCGCAAGGCGGCACTGCTCCATGACATTGGAAAAATCGGTATTCCTGACAGCATACTGAATAAGCCTGCCCGCCTTGATGACGATGAGTATGCCGTAATGAAGTCTCACGTTACGCGTGGTGCGGAGATTCTCAAGGATTTTACGATGATAGACCATGTGCATGAAGGAACCCTGTATCACCATGAAAAATACGATGGAACGGGATATCCTTCTGGCCTGAAGGGAGAAGAAATTCCTCTCTACGGCAGGATTATCGGTGTTGCAGATGCCTTTGATGCAATGACGGCAAACCGCGTCTACCGCAAGCAGCTTGATTTTGATTACGTGGTGAACGAACTAAAACGATGTCGTGGCTCCCAGTTTGACCCCCAGATTACGGATATTATGCTGCGCCTCATCGAAAGCGGTAAGATTGATGTGGAGTCGCTGTACCGCAAGGTGAAAGAAGAAGGAGCGTATAGATGAAAAGAGAAGCCGTCCTTACGCTGATTACCGGTGTGGTTTTTATCAGTGTTTTCTTGATTTCGCAGGCATTCTTCCATCCCAAAAAGTCTCGGAATGAAGTCCTGACGATTGGCTTTTTGTACGACGGAGATGAAAGCATTCCTTCCACAAACAATTTTATCCGTGCGCAACATGCCGTAGAGGAAAAATATGGAGACCGAATCAGGACGGTAGTGCGGGCTAATGTGTCCGGAGACCAGATTGACCTTGCCCTGGATGATTTGGTGAATGAAGGCTGCAACCTTGTTTTTACGTCAAGTTACAGTTATGCCCTTATTGTTAAGGAATATGCTGAAAAATACCCATTCGTGCACTTTTGTCAGGCAACAGGTGATAATGCCCATGAAGAGCCGGTGCTCAAAAACTATCACACCTTTATGGGAGAAATTTATCAGGGAAGGTATGTTGCGGGCATTGTAGCCGGCATGAAACTCAAGGAACTTATCGAAAAAAAAGTCATCACCGAGACAGGGGCAAAAATCGGTTATGTTGGTGCCTATCCCTATGCGGAAGTGATTTCCGGCTATACGGCATTTTTGCTGGGGGTGCGCTCCATCGTTCCTTCTGCTACCATGACCGTTGCCTACACCTATACCTGGGCAAGTTTTTCCCTGGAAAAGGCCTGTGCCGAGCATTTGATTGAAGAAGGATGCGTGATTATCTCTCAGCATTCCGATACTTACGGTCCTGCCGTTGCCTGTGAGGAGCATTTAAGTCAAAATGTCTTCAGCATAGGCTATAATCAGGGCATGCGCAATATTGCCCCTAAGACATCTCTCGTCAGTACGCGCATCAACTGGAATCCCTATATAATCGGTGCCGTCAGTGCCATGCTGGAAAAAAAGACTATAGAAAAGTCCATAAAGGGAAATGTGCATGGAAATGACATCGGTGCTGGCTTTGAACTGAACTGGGTGCAGATGCTTGACTTGAACGAAGATATTGTGGCTCAGGGCACGGCGAAAAAAATTACAGAAACGATTCAGGCCTTTAAAAAGGGCAGGGTACATGTTTTTCAAGGGAATTACGTGGGCATAAACCCCTATGATGAAAGTGATACCTATGATTTACGAAAAGAATATAAGGAAAATGCAAAAATGTCCGCACCAACCTTTTGTTATGTGCTGCAGGACGTGATTACCGTGGAAGAATAGGTGAAAAAATGATTGCTGTATTTGTAAATTGCGCTACTATTTTGGTCGGCTGTCTGGTCGGTCTCTTTTTTTCAAAGAAGATACCGCAAAAAGTGACGGAAGCGATTCAACTTGCCTGTGGTCTTGTTTCCTTTGTAATGGGCGTACAGATGTCATTCAAGTATCAGAATGTTGTCTATCTGGCTCTTGCATTGATTTTGGGCGGCATTGCGGGCACGCTTATTGATATTGACGGAAAGATTCTGCAGTTCGGTAGATTCTTGGAGCGGATTTTTGTGCATGGGGATTTTAAGGGGCGCAGCCCCTTAGGCGAGGGGGTAGGCGGAAACGCAGTTGAAGCCGAGGGGGAGACTTCCCCCACCTTTAGTAAAGGAAAGCCCCAGAAGAACTTTGCCTATGCTTTTTTGAATGCGTCGGTGCTCTTTTGCGTGGGAGCCATGGCCATTGTAGGCAGCTTTAAGGCGGGCATTGAGCATGATTATTCCATTATATTCCTCAAATCCATTTTGGACGGCTTTATTTCCATAGGCTTTGCCGTGGCGATGGGGGTGGGAACCGCATTTAGCGTGATTTCAATTTTTATCTATCAGGGGGCACTTACGCTGCTTTCGGTGCTGATTGCACCCTATGTGAGCGAACAGATGATAGCCGAGTTGACGGGAAGTGGAGGCGCATTGATTATCTTGATTGGTATCAATTTAATGGGCTTGAAGAAGGTAAAGACTGCAAATTATCTTCCTGCCGTGCTTTTTAGCGTACTTTTTGTGCTTGCAGAACCCCTGGTAAAAGGCTTCTTGCATCTCTAAAATTCCGCTTTTCTTGATTTTTCCTGTAAAATTCGTTTGACTTCTGAATAAGGCTGTCATATAATAAATATATACTATAATCCCTTGGAGGCCAAAATGGCAAAGGTAGAACTGAAGCATGTTGGAAAAATCTATGACGGCAACGTACACGCTGTTAAAGATTCTAACATCACTATTGAAGACCGCGAATTCTGTGTTTTCGTCGGTCCGTCTGGATGCGGTAAGTCAACGACACTCCGCATGATTGCAGGTTTGGAAGACATTTCCGAAGGTGAATTGTGGATTGACGGTGAGTTGATGAACGACGTTCCGCCAAAAGACCGCAACATCGCTATGGTTTTCCAGAACTATGCTCTGTATCCCCACATGTCTGTTTTCGACAACATGGCATTCGGCCTTAAAATCCGCAAAATTGACAAGGCAGAAATCCAGCGCCGCGTAGACGAGGCTGCTCGTATTCTTGACCTTACCCAGTATCTTGACCGCAAGCCAAAGGCTTTGTCTGGCGGTCAGCGTCAGCGTGTTGCTGTCGGTCGTGCTATCGTCCGCAACCCCAAGGTATTCTTGTTCGACGAACCTCTGTCAAACTTGGATGCAAAGCTCCGCGTTTCAATGCGCGCTGAAATCTCTGACCTGCATCACCGCTTGCAGTCAACGATGATTTACGTTACCCATGACCAGATTGAAGCTATGACTATGGGTACAAAGATTGTCGTTATGCGCGGAACTGACGCTGGTGAAGAAATGGCAGGACGCATCCAGCAGATTGGTGCTCCTCTCTACCTCTACAATCACCCGATTAACAAGTTCGTTGCAGGCTTTATCGGTACACCGCCGATGAACTTTATGAACGTAAAAATCATCGAAAAGGACGGAAAGATTCTGGCTGATGAAGGTTCATTCGTTCTGACACCGACTGCAGAACAGCAGAAGGCTCTTAAGGCTCATGTTGGTAAGGAAGTTTCTTTCGGTATTCGTCCGGAAGACCTGCAGTACCTTCAGGCTCCCGCTGCAGAAAACAATATGCAGCTTAAAGTTACTAACAAGGAACCCTTGGGTGCTGATACTCATGTATTCCTGCAGTCAAAGGGACAGACAATCGTTGCTCGCGTTCCGCCGGAGTATGACTTCCAGTTGGGCGATGCCGTGAACTTCTCTCCTGATATGGAAAAGGCAAAGTTCTTTGGCAAAGAAGGCGATGAGCCGAACCTCTGCGAGAACATCGAAAGAAAGTGGTAGGCATCGAAACCTGCTGAACGAACACCAGTCTGAGTGACTGGTGTTTTTTAATGTTCGGGCATTTTTTGGGCTTGACCCTGCTATCGCTTTCTACTAAAATTTACAGACGGTGGGGGCTATGAAAAAAAATTCCGTAGTCATCTATAAGAATTCTCCTGCACTTGTAACAGAACTCGCTGACGGCGATAAATTTGTCGTTACCTGGTGTGCAAGCCGTGCAACTGACACTGGAAAAAAGGCTGTCTATGCCACGCAGAAAGTCCGCGAAAAGGACGTGCTGCTGCTTTCTGAGGATGGGGCGACAAATCTGGATGCAGTCCTGTCATTTGGAGACAGTGCGTCTGCTGAAGGAAGTGCGGTGCGGAATCAGATTGCGGAAACTCATGAACTTTTGCTGAGCGATGAAGAAACGGCGGCAACCCCCATGGATTTTGCAGAGCTTGCATCCCTTGTCCGCGGGGATTTGAAGGCGGATGAATCCTGGGGACTGTATGCGGCCATAAAGGCAAGCCTGTCTTTTGAAGAAAAAATCCTTGACGGCCACATACAATTTTTGCCACGTCCTGCTGAGGTTATTGCAGCCTTGCAGGCAAAACAAAATGAAAAAGACCATGCAGAGGAATATCGCGCAGCCTTTATTCAGCGTCTCAGGGCGGGAAAACTTAATTTGCCGGAAGATGCAAAATATATGGGTGACGTGGAGGCTTTTGCCTTGGGAAAAAGCGATAAGAGCCGTACCATGCATGATGCTCATGTAAAGGAAACTCCTGAGCGCGCACATAAACTGCTTTTGGACACGGGCATGTGGTCAATTACACGGAATCCCTATCCGTCACGTTGTGGGCTGAGCATGAAAAGTGCCAGTGAAGGGCTTGCTTCTCCGCCAGAAGAAGAACGGACGGAAGTGCCCGGTATTTCCTATGCAATCGACAGCCAGTGGTCTCACGATCCTGATGATGCGATTGCTTTTGACGGCACTTATCTGTGGGTGCACATCGCCGACCCTGCCAGTACCGTTTTGCCAGACAGTTCCATTGATAAGGCTGCCCGCGGCCGCGGAGCGACCCTGTATATTCCAGAGGGTGCGAGCCGTATGCTCTGTGAAGACAGCCTTGAAGATTATGCCCTGGGGCTCAGACCAAAAAGCCGCGCACTAAGTTTTAGAATTACGCTTGATGAAAATGGTGATATTGCAGACTGTGCGGTTTTGAGGACAATCGTTACGGTAGAGCGGCTTACCTATGAAAAGGCGGATGAACTCAAAGATTCTCCCCAACTCAGTCCGCTTTTTGCCATTGCAAAGAGGAATGCCCAGCGCAGGCAGAAGGCTGGTGCGGTGCAGATTTCTATGCCAGAAGTGCATATTTCTGTTGAGCCGGAGACAAAAAAAGTACTGATAGAGTCTCGCAGGGAAACGCTTTCTGCAGAAGTAGTGCGGGAGGCCATGATTCTGGCAGGCGAGGGGGCTGCCCGCTTTGCCTTTAAGAATGGCATTCCCTTTCCCTTTGTGAGTCAGGAAGCCCCCGATATTCCCAAGGATCTTCCCCAGGGGCTTGCAGGACAATTCCGCCTGCGAAAGTGCATGCGGCGCAGGACTGTTTCCGTAACGCCAAGCCAGCATGCGGGTATGGGCTTGGGCATGTATAGTCAGGTAACCAGCCCCCTTCGCCGCTATGGGGATTTAATCGCCCATGAACAGTTACGGGCATTTTTATGCGGTCGTCCGCTGATTGACAAGGAAACAATGCTCATGCGCATGAGTGAAGGAGATGCCGCTGCCCTTGCTACCCGCAAGGCTGAACGCTCCAGCAATACACACTGGACGCTTGTGTACCTTCTGCAGAATCCTGATTGGACAGGTGAGGCTGTCTGTGTGGATAAGCAGTCCAAGCAGTCAGTTTTTTGCATACCTTCCCTTGGAATGGAGACGGTGATAGCGGGGCTTCCTGATGTGGATTTGAACGGTAAGATTACCGTCAAACCCAGTAAAATTGATTTGCCCCTGCTTGAAGTGACTTTTGCTCCCTGCTAGGGCTAGTTGAGGACTTTTGCAAATTCCTTGCAGATTGCGGGAATGAGGGTTTCGATTTTGCCTTCGATGCTGCCTCCCGCTGCGTTCTTGTGTCCGCCGCCGCCGAATTTGGCCGCAATGGCACTTACGTCAACGGCATCTCGTGAACGGTAACCGGCCGTGCAGTTATGCTCTGTTTCCTGACGCAGGAATACTACTGCCTCAACGCCTTCACAGGCAAGCAGGAGCGAGTAGAGTGCATCGCTGTCTCGGCCTTCCTGACCATATTTTCGGGTGTCTTCCATGGTTTCGTAGGTAACAACCAGTTTGTTGTTAAAGTAACGCTCTGCACGGTTCAGCATAATGCCCAATAACTTGCGGGTGGAGTAGGCCTTTCCGCCTGTTATTTTGTCATAGAGCTGCCGTGGATTTGCACCTGCCTCCACCAGACGTGCCGCTGCCCTAAAGACTTCCGCGGAATCTTCTTTGAGGAAGCGGAAAAAGCCCGTGTCTGTTGAAAGTCCAAAGAAAAGCAGGTCGGCCACTTCCTTGGTGGGCTTTCCAATCAGTTTTTCATACAGTTGCTGAATGAGAGCCGCTGTGGCTGGTGAGGAAGAATCAATGATACAGTTTTCAGTAACGCTTGCAGTCTTGTGATGGTCAATGATGAAGGTGTCAAGCCCGTTCAAATCACCGTCAATTTCTCCCAGACGGGACATCTCCGAGCAGTCGAGGATGATGAGGCCTGTCTTTTTTCGTTCCGGCTCAGATAAGAATGTGGGGACATTGGTAAAAAGGTCTGCCCTGTCTCTTATTTCGGTACGCTTAAAGGGACCTGCACTCAAAAGCTGATAGGGCAGTTTTTTTGCGTCCAGAAGAGCTGCCATGCCCAGACAACTGCATATACAGTCGCCATCTGGTTCCTTGTGGCCGATGACATAAAAAAAATCGTGAGCGGAAAGAAAATGTAAGAAGTCTGCTGCCTGTGCGTCATTGATAATCTGCATAAAAGTGTCCTGTTTAATAAAAATAAGAGCCGCCGAAATCGACAGCCCTTTTATGTGTGTAAAATACTCTGTCTCTTACTTAGTAAACGATGTCAAAAGAGTCTTTGTCGGCATCATTTACCGTAACGCTGGAATCTGCAACGCCCCATGCAAGGTTTGCCTTGTCTGTAGGCATGGTCAGGATAACGCGGTCAAAAGAGCCTTCCTTCTTGATGACTGTCATATAGGGAGTCATTCCCTTGGGCAGTGCGCGGAATGTCAGTTTTGCGGGCTTTTCATTGTACCATTTTTTGGGGATGGTGATGTTTCCTACGTCACGATGTCCCTTTGCGTACATAACGATGTATGCCTGCTTGTGGTCAAGAACCTTGTAAACCGTTACGTTATGGTAACTGAGTTTTGATTCCTTGAATTCGTATTTATATTCCTGCTCTACTGCAGAAATGGTGCACAGCGTGATTGCGAGCAAGATTGCGGAAATAATACCAAATTTCTTCATATTAGAACTCCTTGTATGCCAGTGCCTGACGTTTAAATCAGTGCCAGCATGATTGCTTTAATTGTATGCTTGCGGTTTTCTGCCTCGTCCCAAATTTTGCTGGCGGAGCTTTCAAACACATCCTCGGTAACTTCTTCGCCCAAAACGGCTGGCAGACAGTGCATGAAAATAGTATCCTTCTTGCCTGTGGCAGCCATGAGTTCTGCGTTTACCTGATAGGGTGCAAGCAGTTTTGTTCTCTCTTTTTTGAGGGCTTCTTCACCCATTGAGACCCATACATCAGTATAAAGGCAATCGGCTCCTTTTACAACTGATTTTTCATCGGAAATCGTAATTTTTGCCCCACTTTTTTCTGCCCAGCCCATGCAGGAGTCCACGATATCCTTGGGAGGAAAGAGTTCCTTGGGGCTGAAGATTGAGAAATTGATGCCAAGTTTAGCACTGATGAGCATGAGGGAACGGGCAACGTTATTACGACCGTCACCGCAGAATACCCAGTGCAGGCCTTTTAGTTTTCCAAAGTTTTCCCGCAGGGTCATAATGTCTGCAAGTGCCTGTGTCGGGTGAAAGGCATCCGTAAGTCCGTTGATGACGGGAATGCCTGAATATTCTGCAAGCTGCTCTACATGCTCCTGCTTGAATCCTCTGAATTCAATGGCACTGAACATTCTTCCCAGAACGCGGGCGGTGTCCTTGATGCTTTCTTTTCCGCCAAGCTGAATGTCTGCGGTGGACATAAATACCGGGTGACCGCCTTCCTCGCCAAAGGCTGTTTCAAACGATGAGCGGGTGCGGGTAGAGCGTTTTTCAAAGATGAGGGCAATGGTCTTACCCAAAAAGCGCTGGTGAATTTCGCCGGCGTGAGCCTGTTTCTTTACGAGAATCGCATAATCCAAAAACTGAAGAATTTCTTCGGGCGTGTAGTCCGCCCATGTCAGCAGTGACCGTCCTTTAAACGGAGACTCAAAAGTTTCTGCCTGAATCATACGGTATTTTACTGTATAGCAAGAAATTGGTCAAGGATTGCAGCATAAGGCAACAGGGCCTCCGCATTATACATATCGTACTTGAACATCGGCTGGACAAATGAAATGTATGTGCAGCAAAAAGGCTACCGTTGCAGCGTGTCAAGCAAGCCCCGCGGTTGAGC
>ERZ842401.578-NODE-578-length-53157-cov-17.723683_pt1 | contig 53157 bp, 51 predicted proteins | sample MGYA00521270_ERZ842401 | MGnify/ENA primary metagenome ERZ842401 (study PRJEB31892, sample SAMEA3878208) | bioreactor metagenome | biome: Moose rumen | place: Sweden | collected 2011-10 | study: EMG produced TPA metagenomics assembly of the PRJEB12797 data set... | reverse complement strand
GAGCTTCGGATTGTGGTTCCGGCGGTTGAGGGTTCAAGTCCCTTCACTCACCCCAGTAGTAAAATACGTGCGTTCTTAGCTCAGTTGGATAGAGCGACAGACTTCGGATCTGTAGGCCGCGGGTTCGAATCCTGCAGGGCGCGCCAAGTGTAGTATTAATGATAATGGACTGTTAGCTCAGTTGGTAGAGCAGCTGACTCTTAATCAGCGGGTCATGGGTTCGAGTCCCTTACAGTCCACCAGAATATAACTCAGGAATACTGATTTTCGTGATAGATGCTCGCTATTAGGCGAGTTTTTGTTGTAAGGAGGTGTAAAATTTTTTCATGTCTAATCCTGAAGAATTGGATCCTACTACGGCGCGGTTAGTTTCGGAGCTTTCTGCGAGTATGTTGCCGGCTCTTTCCAAGTCATTAAATTCAGCAGTACACTTGAACGAGTTCATGAATGCGCTTGATCGTACTAACATGGTTTCTCAAGACCTCCGCAACCAAGTCGAAAAGGCTTTGCGCTCGAACGTTGACGAAGGGCGCGCGAACAGGAGCATGATGCTGCAATCAATGAGGGCAATCACGGAAGAGATAGCGACGTTGAGAAAGTTAATGGACAAAGTGCCGGAAACCCTTGAATATGCCTTGAAGGATAGGAAGCCAGATGACTCTAACAATGCCATAATCTTGCAAGAAATCGCCGGAATTTCTGAACTCATGAAGGAATTAATTCAGGGAATACAAAATCTTAGTGAAGTCTATGCCAACGAAAAAGCAAGCGCGCAAAACTTTGAGCCCATGAACGATTCACAGATACTTAGCGAGAATAACACGCGACTTGATAAACTGATTAATAACTCGTTGCCCGGCCTTGAAGGATTGGTGAAAGCTCACGAGAAATCACAAAGTCATGAACTGGAAGAGTTTTCGCGGGAAATCTCAACCCTTCATGAACAGAATAATTTGGCATTGGTACATGAGATCAAAAACGCTGTGGCACAAGAGCTTGAAACTTTTCATGAGGAATTTGGCGGCGAAAGGGATGAAAAACGCGACGTGAGAAATGATTTATTGCTCAAGGTCATAGCTGGAACATCGGGAGCTTGTGCGATATTCTCGTTTCTAACGTTGTTGATGATGCTATTGCGATGATTTTGTGATTCTCTCTGCTATGGATTTGACAATTAGAACAGCAGCGTAATAAACACAACATAAAGCAGGCCCGGCAGCATATCGCAGAGTCTCAAACGCGTGATCTTCAGGAGGTTCAAGCCTATTCCCATGATCATTAAGCCCCCTAAGCCCGAAATATTCGCGTACATTTCTTGAGTGATGAACGGCTCCGCGTACACGGCTATCAAAGTCAATGCGCCCTGATAAATGAACATAGGCACAACTGAAAACGCAACCCCAAGCCCAAGTGAACCCGCAAACAAAATTGAAGAGATTCCGTCCATTATGCCTTTCGTGATCAAGATTTCCTGGTTATGTCGCAAACCGTCCTCAAATGAGCCTATTATCGCCATAGCTCCCACGCAAAATAGCAAGCTCGCCGTTACAAAACCTTCCGTGAACGTCGCGTTAGTCGTGTGCAACTTAGACTTGATGTAATCGCCCAAGTTGTTGAGTTTTTCTTCAAGGCCCAGAAATTCGCCGGTTATCGCCCCTAATACTAAGCTTAAAAGCACCGCGATCGAATGTTTCATGTTAAGAGCCATGTTAAGCCCAACGTAAATCGTGAACAAGCCCAAGCAATTGAATACAGTCTGCTGCATTTTTTCAGGGATAAACTTTCCTATCACAAGCCCAATCACACTCCCAACTAAGACAGCAAGAGAATTAAAAACAGTGCCGCCTGCCGGTATTGCTTTGAAGATTTCTAGCATGATTAAATCACTCCTTGTAGTTCATTATAACGTGATAGAATCAAGAGCGCATAATCACATAAAGGAGATATTTTTTATGGCAATGAAACTCGATAACCTTATGAAACAAGCGCGTCAAATGCAGTCAAAAATGATGCAGATACAGGAAAATTTAGCTCACGAAACAGTTGAAGCAGCCGTCGGTGGCGGAATGGTCAGCGCAAAATTCACAGGGCAAGGCGATATTGTAAGCATCAACATTGATCCCGAAGTCATTAACCCTGAAGATAAAGAAATGCTGGAGGATTTGGTCGTCTCGGCCGTCAATGAAGGCCTCAAAAAAAGCCGTGAACTCATGAGCGAAAGAATGGGAAGCGTTACCGGAGCATTAGGAGCTATGGGAATGGGGTTCTAGTTTTTGGAAAGCGTAAACGATTTAATCGCAGCTTTGAAGAAATTCCCCGGCATAGGGACTAAAAGTGCGCGGCGCATAGCTTTTTATCTGCTCAAGAAAGACGACGAAGAACTAGCAAAACTAGGCAGGCTTATTTCAGAGCTCAAAAAAGATTTATACACGTGTGAAAACTGCGGGAATATAAGCGAACAAAATCCCTGTACAATATGTTCAGATCCTTTACGAGATAGAAAAACTCTTTGCATAGTTGAGGACGCGGAAGCCATTTCAGCATTTGAAGAGGCAGGAATATACAACGGCCTGTATCACATTTTGAGCGAGCGAATATCACCTTTACGCGGGGAAGATTTAACGGAGAAGTCTATAGCGTTCCTGTTGGCACACATTAAAAAGTTAAAGCCTAACGAAATTATCATAGCTACTAGTCCGAAATACGAGGGCGATATTGCATATTACACGCTGCTTGACATTCTCAAGGGTACCAAAGTCAAAAACATTACCCGCATTGCTTACGGAATACCACTAGGCGGAAGTATCGAATTCGCCGACAGAATGACTCTGGATACAGCAATGGCATCAAGAAGGGAAGTGTGATCATGAGCGACAAAAATTTCTCGTTCGTAATCGTAGCGGGCGGCAAAGGTTCACGAATGGGCGGAGTTCGCAAGCAATTCATGGCCCTCAATGGCAAACCTTTATGGCAATGGAGCGCGGACAAAGCAGCAGAATTATGTAACGAGATCGTCTTAGTTGTTCCAAAGGATAGCGACGCTAAAATCGTATGGAATAATCCGGGCGTTTCTTTCAGGGTCGTTCACGGTGGGAATGAGCGTGCCGAGTCAGTGCTTAATGGATTGCGTGAGGCGAAATGCGAATTTGTCATGGTTCACGACGCGGCTAGACCTTTTGCGAGCAAAGAGCTGTTAATCTCACTCATGGCCAACACGTCTGAATTCACTGGTGCTGTGCCTTTGTTGCCTGTATCGGACGCTTTGAAGAGGGTTGACGGCGAAAATATCTCATGCGTTGAACGAGAAGGTTTATTCATCACTCAAACGCCCCAAAGTTTTCACAGGGAAAGGCTGATTGAAGCGGTTAGCCAGAATCTCAAGGCAAAGGACGAGGCTGAAGCATGGACGAATTTTTCTCCACAGTATAAGCTAGTGAAAGTTGATGGAGAACGATTGAATTTCAAAATCACGTGGCAGGAGGATATTTTGACGGCTAAATCACTGGTTGCCCAACGCCAGACGCGCACGGGACTCGGCTATGATGTTCATGAACTAGTATCGGGGCGCAAGTTAATTTTAGGAGGGGTTTTGATCGCTGATTCTAGGCTTGGTTTGCTTGGTCATTCTGATGCTGATGTGTTGACGCATGCCGTTATGGATTCGATTTTGGGGGCAGTTGGCCTTGACGACATAGGCAATTTATTTCCAGCAAGTGAGGCAAAATTCAAAGACGCTGATAGCATTAAACTTCTTGAAGAAGTCTTGAGGCTGGTAAATTCTCTCGGGTGGCGCGTTGATTTTGTTGACGTAGTTTTAGAGGCGCAAGTGCCAAGATTAAATCGTTATCGCGAGCTCATAAAAGATAGCTTAGGGAAATATTTCGCCGTGAACGTGAAATTCAAGTCCGCAGAAACAATTGACGGTGTTGGAAAGGGATTAGCAATGAAATGTTGGGCTGTAGCTAATTTGTCGCGTCTGTTATAATAAAAAATCTCCCCGGAGTTGCGAAAAAGTTGGGGAGACTTGTTGTGTTGTGTTGTGCCTTAGTCTTTGACGTTCAGTGCTTGTTCAGTCGTTACTACGAGCTTCGCGCTGTCGATAGAGATGGGCACATTTTCAAAAATCGCGCCGCTTGTTATCATGACGTTCATTAGTGCTTTCACGTCGTTGTCACTAACGTTAGGGTCGGCGTAGTTGAAGTTGAAGGTCGCCTTGCTTGATGTGTTAGTGTTGAACTCTAAATGTAATTTCGTACTTGCTGCCATTGTTAATTCTCACCTACCTCCCTGTATAAACCTGATTTGGTTACTCTTCTACTAGCGTATAAACGTTAACCCTTTTCGTGGTATAAACCGGCTTTGACAAACAATCGCCAAGCATACTGACAATGTTCATTGCCTTCTGGTCGTCGTAACCCGTCGTGCTAAGTGTTCCTAAATTTACCGACAAGGTACTGACATTTCCGGTCGCTGTCTGTCCGTTATTCAGCAATACATTCACGCTGACCTTATCCAAACTTGCATTAACTGCCATTTCTATCTCACCTCCTTCTTAAAATTTCTGTCGCCTTTGTGAACGACATGAGTATTATATCATGCTTTTTTGAAATCTTAAGGCATAAATGCGAACAATTTTCTGTTGAGTAAAAAAGGGAACACCCACGTATTTTGTTCCTTGTTTACAGTATTTATACTTATCGATACAGCAACAATAGCCCGACGCCGGCGCCGGAGAAGAGTATAATAGGAGGGACAAAAGCACAAAATGGAGGGGAGCAGCCACCAAAATAAAAAAACGGCAACCCTATCCAGCAAACAAAAGGAGAGATAGCTAGATATTGACATAGTGTAATATAGTACTCTAATCCGTATAAAACTCGATATAAAATTTTTGTAAAGGAGGTAAAATCTGCTGCGTAGGGTTAGAGGGATGGGGTGTGCAAGTCAAAGCACAATAAACACTGAAATTTGATAGCTGAACAAGCGAATCACTACCGATGGCTAGTCGGGAAGTCAAGCCTCCGGACTGTCGGACAAACTCAAGTAGCTGCGGCAAAAGAGGACAGGAAGAACGAGGAAAACTCGAAGAAGTGTTTAACTCATAATATTACACTTTTTACGTAGCAGTACATGGCAAATGACGACGAAAATGGGACAACTTTATGAAGGCAAAGCGAAACGTGTATACGCAACGGACGACGAGGGGCGCTACATAGTGGAATACAAGGACGACGCGACGGCGTTCAACGGAGCCAAACGTGGGACAATAGCGGGCAAAGGCGTAATCAACAACCAAATGAGCAACGCGCTATTCAAGTTGTTAGAGAGCAAAGGAGTCAGAACGCACTTCGTAGAGCAGCTAAGCGACCGCGAAACCCTAGTGAGAGCCATAAAAATCGTGCCGTTAGAGATAATAATCAGGAACGTAGCCGCCGGATCTTTCTCAAAACGCTACGGAGTAGAAGAAGGACAAGAGCTGAAATGCCCGACGCTGGAATATTCGCTTAAAAACGACGCCTTGAATGACCCATTAATCAACGATAGTCATATACTAGCCTTGGGAATTGCGACGGAAAAAGAGTTAGACGCGATTAGGACAATGGCCTACAAAGTGAATGACGTTCTGAAAGAATTTTTCGCGGGAATAGGCGTGAAGCTGATAGATTTCAAGATCGAAGCGGGAAGATTGCCAGACGGGGAAATAATTTTGGCCGACGAGATCTCACCAGATACGTGCAGATTTTGGGACGCAAAAACGAATGAAAAACTCGATAAGGATAGATTCAGACGAGATTTAGGCGGCGTCGAAGAAGCTTATCATGAAATATTCAGCAGGATCAACCAGTAATAAAGAATGTCAGACGAAATACACGAGGAGTGCGGAGTGATCGGAGTATATTGCAACGAGGAAAGTAAAAATGCAGCCAACCTAGTCTATTACGGCTTGTACGCGTTGCAACACAGAGGGCAGGAAAGCGCAGGCATAGCAGCCAATAATCACGGAAACATGGAGCTTAGAAAGGGCCTAGGCTTGGTCGGAGAAGTATTCAGGGGCGAAAGATTTGAAAACTGGGGCGGCAACATAGCTATCGGGCATGTAAGATACTCAACTGCAGGCGACGGCAGCTCCCGAAATGCTCAACCTTTAGCGGCAAGCTGTAGACTTGGAGAAATTGCGCTGGCTCATAACGGAAATTTAGTCAACGCCGATTCTTTACGCGAAATGCTAACCGATGAGGGCGTAATATTCCATACAACCAGCGACTCTGAATCGATTCTGAATTTAATTTGCCAACATGGCTCACGAGGCATAACAGGCGGCATCAAAAACGCAATGAGCTTAATCAAAGGCGCGTATGTCCTGGTCATAACTATAGGTGATAAATTAATCGGCGTGAGAGATCCTTATGGCCTTCACCCTTTATGTATCGGGAAATTGAACGGCGACTCCGGGTGGGTATTAGCATCTGAAACATGTGCGTTAGAAGCCCTTGACGCTGAATTTGTCCGTGACGTTATGCCCGGCGAAATAGTCATAATCGATAAAGAAGGCTTAAAGAGCATAGAGCCATCAAGCTGGTGCAGAAAAAATCTATGCGTGTTTGAGCTTGTGTATTTTGCCCGTCCTGATAGCGTTGTTGACGGCGTAAGCGTTTATGATTTCAGGCGACGTTGTGGAATGATGTTGGCTCGTCAAAAGAAAATCGAAGCTGATGTTGTCATGGCCGTGCCTGATTCTGGAATACCCGCGGCTATCGGCTATGCTGAAGCGTCTGGAATCCCCTATGGCGAGGGCTTAATCAAAAATAAATACATGGGGCGCACGTTTATATTACCCGTTCAGGAAATGCGCGAAAATGCCGTGAGAATTAAGCTAGCGACGATAAAGCGCAATATTGAGGGCAAGCGAATAATTCTCATTGATGACTCAATCGTTAGGGGGACGACCTTGCGGCGAATAGTGGGGCTTTTACGCGGCTCTGGTGCGGCAGAAGTGCATGTGTGTGCGGCGTCGCCTGAAGTAAAATACTCGTGTTATTTTGGTATTGATACGCCTCACCGGGAAAAATTAATCGCCGTGCAGAAATCTCCGGAAGAAATTTGCGTCTACATGGGCGCGGATAGCTTGACTTATCTAAGTTTTGAGAGCTTGAAAGAAGTTTGTGAGCGCGATTTATATTGCAAAGCCTGTTTTGATGGAAATTATCCAATGGAGGTGCCAAAAAATGACTGAACGATTAATGTCAAAATCCTGCGTTGAGTTCTCGGAAATCCTGGCCGCGAAAGTCTCTATGCCTGGCGGTGGGGCTGCTAGTGCCCTTGTCGGAGCGTTAGGGGCCGCGTTATGTTCAATGGCTACGAATTTCACAGTCGGCAACAAGAAATACGCGAATTTTGAGGACGAGGCTAAAGCTATTCTGAAAAAGTCAGAGCACTTGCGAACAAGATTACTTGAACTTGCTGACGAGGACGCGGCGGCATTTCCTGAATTAGCTGCTGCTTACAAACTCCCAAAAGATAACCCCAAAGGCGATAAAATCTACGAACATGCGGCTTTGAATGCGTGTAAAGCTCCGTTTGAAATGATTAAATGTTGTTCAGAAGCGATAGACTTGCTCGAAATTATTGCTGAAAACGGCAACAAAATGTTAATCACAGACGTAGGCGGAGGCGCATTATTATGCAAGGCAGCTATGGAAAGCGCGGCAATGAACGTATTCATCAACACGAAAGCGCTCAAAAAATCTGAACAAGCCCGCATGATTGAGGCACAAGTAGACGCCATTTTGAAAGATTATAACCAGAAGGCAGCGAACATCATTGAACGCGTGAACAAGTCTTTACGTTGTAGCGTTCTTTGAGCTTTGCGAACACGTTTTCAGGCACAACGCCGTTGACAGTTCCCCCAAAATGAAATATTTCGCGAACACTTGAGCTTGATACGTAGGAATATTTCGGGTCAGTTACGATAAAGAAAGTCTCAATTTCGGGGGCTAATTGTCGGTTCATCAAGGCCATTTGAAATTCGTACTCAAAGTCGCTCATGGCTCGTAAGCCTCGAATTATCACGCTTGCTTGTTGTTGTCTAACGTAATCGACCAGTAAGCCGTTGAAGCTGTCTACTCGGATGTTTTTTATGTGTCCGAGAGAGTCTCTTGCCATTTCACAGCGCTCTTCAATCGTAAAAGCTCCGGCCTTGCGTTCGTTCACAAGCACGCTGACCACAACTTCATCGAAAATTGCCGCGGCTCTTTCAGCTATGTAAATATGACCGTTCGTAATCGGATCGAATGACCCGGGGTAAACCGCCCTTTTTACAGATTTCATGATAGTTTCCTCGGATCAAAGATTATTCGCCCGTAAATTATATACGTCTGAAGAAGGCTTAATAATTCAGCTATAGGCAATGCCCACACTATCCCATAAGCCCCCGCAAAGTAATTCATGATGAACAACGCCGGAATATAAAGCATACACTGACGGCAAAAGCTCAAGATAAACGACGCACGCGCCGCCCCCATTGCCTGTAAAGCGTTCACGAATATGAAAAATATCGCGAAGAGTACAGAACTAGTTAATTTTATGCGCAAGAACTTTACAGCGTACCCAAAGGCCTCTGGCTCTATCAGAAAAATTCTCACAACCGGCCCAGTGAATACATAGCACATCATCACCATAAACAAACTCACACTGACAGCAAACTGTAGAGCAAATTTCAAGATACCCCGGTAGCGTTCCCAATCTTTTGCCCCGACGCAAAAACCCAACAAAGGTTGCACGCCTTGTCCGCAGCCCATTCCGATTAACGTAGCTATTTGTTCGATCCTCATTGAAACTCCAGCCGCCGCTATCGCCATATCCCCATAAGCTGACATCAACGAGTTCATTATCATTTGTGAGATACTCATCAGCCAAGGATCCAAGCATGCCGGTATCCCTATTGCAAAAACTCCAGCCGCTATGCCATTTTTGACTCTATAATTCTTAATGTTTATGCTCAATGACGATTGACCCGCCAGAAAATATCCAATATAATAGCCCGCTCCTACAACAGTCCCGATTACCGTAGCTATAGCCGCACCAGTTATGCCCATTTTGAAATATAAAATCATCACAGGGTCAAGAATTATGTTAGTTACGTTGCCGATTATCTGACCATTCATAGCTTGCGCTGCGTGCCCTTCTGCCCTCAAAATTCCTGAACATGCCATGCTGAACAACACAAAAGGCGCGCCGGCCATCACGATTGTCAAATAACTATAAGCTAGTGTGAAAGTATCGTAGCTTGCCCCGATAGCAAATAATATCCGCCCGATATTCATCGAGACTACAACAGTCATGACAATCCCGAAAATTATGCTCGTCCAGATCGAAAATGACGCTGTGCTGTTTGCCTTGTCCCTATCACCAGCTCCCAAAGCTCGCGAAATACACGACATACTGCCCGCCATGAAGATTATCCCCATTGCTATCAGCACGAAAAACACAGGCCCCGACAACGATACAGCCGCTATCTGCAACGGATCATTAGTCTGCGCTATGAAAAACGTATCGGCCAAGTTGTAAATCAAGATCATTAACTCGACTACAACCGCCGGAATTATATTTGAAATTACCTGTTTGTGTATGGATTTAGCTTCTGAACGCAAAATTTTTCTACTCCTTCAAGTTTTGTTTGGGATATTTTGCTGTCGACCATTATAATATACTCACACGAAAGGAGATGAATTTATCATGATTAACCTTAACAGTTTTAGTTCCCTGGGACAAAGCGGAATGGAAATGATGCAGAAATCTCTAAACACCGCAAACGCTGCCGGAACAGCTATTACGGAAAGTGGGGCCGACCCTATGACTATCGCAGCAGCTTCAATGGACTTGAGTGCAGCAAAAGTTCAAATGGCTGTAGGAGCATGGATGGTCAAGACTCAAAATGATCTTATGGAAAGTTCATTAGCAATTTTCGGGATCGGAACAAAGCATGATGGCTTGTATTAACGCAAATTCAATGGCCTGTCGTGAATTCGGCGGGCTATATTTTGATCATAAGGGGGCTTTTAGTAGTTGGAGCAGACCCAAACAGACAGACTTTCATTAATAAATGGCAAGATACACACTCAATCAGGAATAGCCAGCAATATCACGCTTGAACATGGCCGTATAGCTTCGATTGATGATGAGATAAGCTCGCTTAACGGGAAAATCATTGACCTTCACGGACGTACAGTCTTGCCTGGATTTTGTAACGCCGGCTTGGATTTATTGACATGGTCAGAGAACCAAGAGCGCTTGAATCTCGCTAACGTTCATACTACAAAAGAATTTATCGACAGCTTAGACGCATACGTTCACGCTAATCCCTCACCGTTACGAGGCTGGTACGTTGCCTATAATTTGCCCGACGACGTTATAATCTCTCATGAAGACCTTGATAGCGTTATACCCTCAAAGCCTTGCGCGATAATCGACTCCAGAAACACTCACGCCGCCTTAAACACTACCGCAATGAATGCCCTTAATATGCCTCAAGACAGCGTAGAACCATACGAACTTAACCAGCATTTACCGGCTTTGAGCGAGGAAAATATAATTTATCTGATAAAGATTTATGCGCCCAAGTTAAACGCAATGGGTATCACTGAAATATGGGCAAACTTTTGGGAATTTAAGAACGCTAAAGATTTATGGGATATTCTCGTGAATGATGCTTATGACGCGTTATTTTTCAGGTTACGTTGCAATTTCGGCTTCAACGACGTTAATTCGCTCAATGAACTTTTATCTTCAGGTTTGAGGACAGGCGACGGTTTGCCACTATGCAAATTCGGAGGGATTCTAGTTAAGGGTGAACTCGAACAGCAGGAACAGAAAGCTATGATCTACTCGGCTCACTTATCAGGCTGTCAGATAATCAGCGACAACAACAAATCTTGCCTCAACGCCTTAGAACGCGCAATCAAGAAAGTACGCAAACCATCACGCCACTTAGTAATGAATTTCGCCGGAAATATCATCGAACGAATGAAGCTCTTAAATTTAGGAGGCATTATCGCTCAAGATCAAGACAACGATTTTCTTCACGAAGCTTTCAAAAACGGGCTTGTAACTTCAGGCAGCAGCGATAATATTTTGGCAACTATAGGCGATTTTGTCTCTAATGGCTTGAGTGTAGCGGAAGCTTTGAACATTTTCACGTGGGGAGCGGCTTGGAACGGAGGCTATGAAGCTCGACGCGGTGAACTTGCTGTTGGCAATGATGCTGATATAGTTGTGTTGGAGCAAGACCCGTTTTCAGTGAGTCCAGAAGAGATTAAAAAGATTGAAGTAACCATGACATTCAGCGCGGGAAGCGTTGTATATGATTCAGGTGAAATATAGATTACAGGGGGGATTTTATCTATTATGCGAAGTGCGGGAATATTATTGCCGTTTACTTCTCTACCTTCAGAATATGGCATAGGAGATTTTGGGCCAAGTGCTTTGAAGTTCGCAAAGTTTCTTCACGATGCCGGGCAAAAAATGTGGCAAGTCTTACCAATAACTATGATTGACTCAGGTTGTGGAAATTCGCCATATAGTCCTACGTCTGCATTTGCGGGAAATTATTTGCTTGTCAGTCCGGAAATTTTGCTTGAGGAAAAACTATTGACGCCCGAAGAGCTTAAAAAGTTGTCGGCCAAATACGATTTCGCTAGCAAGAATCCTGAACGGGTTGATTACGATTCGGCCAAGGAATTTAAGACGGAAATTCTAAACGCAGCTTACAAACATTGCATGAAGACTCACGATCAAAAGTTCAAAGAGTTCGTGAAGAATACAGAATGGCTTGAGAGTTTCGCGACCTTCAGTGTGATTAAACAAGTTCAAGGCGGCGCACCATGGTACGAATGGCCTGAGGAGTTGCGTCACAGAGATCCCGAAGCTATCAGGAAATTCAAGGCCGAATATGCGACGGAGATAGCTCACCAAGAATTTTATCAGTACATATTTTTTGATCAAGCAATGAAACTCAAAGCACACCTTGAAGAACTCAATATAAAGTTGATTGGAGATATGCCGCTGTATGTAACTCGTGATTGTGCTGACGTTTGGGAGAACCCGGAATTGTTTGACCTTGACGAGGATTTGAACCCCGCAACAGTTGCCGGAGTGCCACCAGATTATTTCAGCCAGACCGGGCAATTATGGGGCAATCCCACTTACAAATGGGACGTCATGGAGAAAACGGGGTTTTCATGGTGGATTAAGCGCCTAAAGAGCTTGTTAGCGATATTCGATTATGTCAGGATAGATCACTTCCGCGGGCTTGTTGCATATTGGGCGGTGCCTGCTGGTGAGACGACGGCCATAAATGGTAAGTGGGTTGACGTTCCGTACAAAAAGTTTTTCGCTTGCCTCAAAGAGAATTTCCCGACGATGCCTTTCTGGGCCGAGAACTTAGGGATAATTACGCCTGACGTTGAAGAGTTACGCAAGGAAATGAACCTGCCTGGAATGTTGATATTACACTTTGCTTTCGGGAATCCTTGGGAAAATCCTTATGCACCTCACAACAACACTCGCGACAACGTAATTTACACTGGCACTCACGATAATAACACCTCGCGCGGCTGGTTTGAGAATGATGCTACGGACGAAGAGCGCAAAAATTTCTCGCAATATATTGGTCGTGACGTAATAGATGGTTATATTTTCACTAGTGAAGTTACTAGATTAGCCGTTAGTTCAGTTGCTGATATAGCGATTATACCCATGCAAGATTACTTGAGACTTGGCGCTGATGCACGAATCAATATCCCGTCGACTCCTTCAGGGAATTGGGCTTGGCGAATGAAAACCGACGCTATCCCCACGGGCTTGGCCGACAGAATCAAAGCTGCTACTAGACTTTACGGGAGGTGTAAATAAATGCGTGATTACGTGAAATTAACTGACCGCGATAATGTTGCAGTGGTAACTCACGACGTAGCTAAAGGTGTTGAGATAATGCCGGGCTTGACTCTTCGTGATGACATACCGCAGGCACACAAATTCGCACTCGTTGACATTCCCAAGGACGGCGAAATAATCCGTTATGGAGTTGTTCTAGGTTATGCACTTGACGAAATCAAGCAAGGCTCTTGGATTAATGAACACATGCTGCGTCTACCCGTATCACCTTCACTTGATAACATGCCTTGGGGCACAAATATCGTTACGAATCTTCCCGAGCCACCAGTAAAAACTTTCATGGGCTATAAGAATCCCGACGGCTTTTACGCTGGCACGAGAAATATTTTAGGCATTCAAACGACCGTTCAATGTGTTCAAGGCGTCTTAAATGTTGCTGTTGAGAAAATCAAGCGTGAACTCTTGCCGAAGTATCCGAACGTTGATGACGTTGTGGCCGTTAATCATGCTTACGGTTGCGGAGTTGCAATAAACGCTCCTAACGCTAAATTCCCGATAAGAGCCTTACGAAATATTGCGCGTCACCCGAATTTTGGCGGTCAGTTAATGGTCGTGTCTCTAGGCTGTGAGAAATTGACCGTAGATATGTTGGTTGGAGCAGAGAATAACACTCCCGATAACGTTGTAGTTTTGCAGGAGTGCAAGGGCTATGACGCAATGATCAACGCGATAATGAACTTGGCCGAGAAAAAATTGCAGGTACTTGACAAAAGACGTCGCGAAGAATTGCCGTTAAGCGATTTACTCGTGGGAATGCAATGCGGCGGGAGTGATGCCTTCTCCGGAGTTTCTGCTAATCCTAGCGCTGGCTATGCTGCTGATATGCTAGTGAAGAGCGGAGCTACAGTTATGTTCAGCGAGGTTACAGAAGTTCGTGATGGCGTAAATTTCATTGCAGAACGTTGCGTAAGTGAACAAGTCCGCGACAAGTTGGCCAGTGAAATGCGTTGGTACGATAATTATTTAGCTGCTGAACAAGTTGACCGAAGCGCAAACCCTGCTCCAGGAAACAAGAAAGGCGGATTAAGCAACATTGTAGAAAAGGCCATGGGGAGTATAGCAAAGAGTGGAACGTCTCCAATCGTTGAGGTATTATCGCCGGCAGAACGTCCAACTAAACACGGAATGATTTACGCTGCAACACCAGCTAGTGATATGGTATGTGGGCCAAGTCAATTAGCGAGCGGTATAGGCTTACAAGTTTTCATGACGGGACGAGGAACACCTTACGGCTTAGCGGCTGCTCCTGTTATAAAAGTTTGCTCACGTAACGAAATGAAAGCCCAGTGGGAAGACGTAATTGACATAAGCGCAGGTGCAGTTGTTACAGGCGAGAAAACCATTCAAGAAGTCGGCACGGAGTTATTCAACTTCATCATTGACGTAGCCAGCGGACGCAAGAAACCTTACACCGAACAATACGGCCTTCATAATTTCCTGTGTATCTTCAATCCAGCACCAATAACTTAAAATTCTAGTTCAGGGGGAAAATTTTGTTAATGCTTCCTCCTGAATGCTTCTCGCAACAATTTCCACTCGTTGAATTTCATTTTTAAAGTAACTAGGCAATAACTCCCCGCGCTTAAAGCTATTACGCCTAAGCACCATAGCGCACGAATATTTAATCTTGCGTCAGGATTATATGGCAACACGAATCTATAAAGCATTATTGAAGCGTCAAGCACTGTCAAAGCCACGAGATAATCCCAAAAGATTCGCCATGTGAAAATTTTCAGCGGCCTACCAATTCTCTTGCGCACGAAATAAAGTCCAAGCATTCCCGACAAAGTAAACGCTATTCCAGGCGCTAATGCCAGTCCGTTATAACCAAATGGATACACCAGAATTAAAGAGAACGCCGCCGTAGATAACACGCTGAACCCTGTAACCTTGAAAGCCTCTTTAGGCATAGAAAGCGCGTATAAAGCTCTCATTATGACGGTGGAGCAAGCCATACCAGGTAACCCCAACATACTCAAGGCCAAACATGAAGACGTCGCACCCCAAGCCCACGTGTTGAACTCACCACGAACAAACACAAGGTGTACAAATTCGTTTGAGATCTCTATAAGCCCCAATGAGGCCGGAATTACTACAAAGAGCGCGAATCTTATTGCGTCCCTTAAAGTTTCTATGAATTCATCGTCATCTTTAGCCCGTGATAATTGCGGGAGGACTGCTTGTGAAATTGCTATCACGAATAATCCCAAGGGTAACTGTAAAATTCTGTTGGAGTAATTCAACACTGATATACTTCCCTCTTGTAAGAACGATCCAAGCATTCGGCTTATAACAGGGTTGACTTGATTAAGAGAGAGTCCTGCCGCATAAGGGAGAAATAATTTCATGACTAGCTTTAAGTCAGGGTCATTGAGATTGGGTTTTGTGGGATATAACACCGCCTTCATCTTGAAGCCCCATAGCCATTGTGTAATGAAATGAGCAAAGCCCCCGCATAAAACTGATAAGGCCAAGCCATAAACTCCAAATTTAGCCGCAAAAAATGGTGCTGTGATTATGAATACGAGATTGCTGAACGCAGGGGACAATGCCGGAATAAAAAACGATCCCAAGCTGTTAAGTTCGCCCATCGTCAAAGCTTCAAGCGAGATAAATATCAAGAACGGAAACATGTAACGAGTCAATCCAACGGCTAATTCATGACTGCTTGAGTCAAAACCTGGTGCCATTATCTTAACGAGTGCAGGAGCCGCGAATATCCCAAGCGTTACTACAATACACGTAACGAATAATAATACCGTCATAGTCCCTCGTGCTAAAGCTATAGCTTTCTCTCTGCTCTTAGTCAATGCCTGCGAGAACACCGGGACGAATGCCGCCGACAATGCCCCTTCCGCTAATAACTGCCTGGCAAGGTTCGAAAGTGTATAAGCAACATTGAAAGCGTCCATGCTCTTAGTAGCTCCGAAGAATGCCGCGACCAAAATCTCACGCGCAAGTCCAAGCACACGACTCAATAACGTCCCTATCATCATCATCACAGCGTGACGAATCATCGTTGAATCTTTATTAGTATTCTCCAAAATTTAATCACCCCGCGAAATTATACATGCTAGAAAAATTCTATTATGATAAAATCCATTGACCAATCAATTATTCTTTCAGGAGGTAAAACTTTATGAAGAAATTAGTGTGTGCGTTACTTGTTGCATCATTCGTAATTTGTGGTGCTATGGCAGCTTCGGCTGAATGGAAATTTGAGCGCAAGGTCAGTATCGTTTGCCCGTGGGGAGTTGGTGGCGGCGCAGACTCGACTCTTCGTCCTATGGCTAACTTACTCAAGAATATTCTTGGCCAAGAAGTTGAAGTCGTAAACGTTACCGGCGGAAATGGCGTTACAGCTATCGAATACGTGTACAAACAGCCCGCTGATGGTTATACGTTCATGCTTGGGACTCAAAGCTTGTTCATGCAGGACATTCAGGGCACAACCTCAATGAACTTCAAGGACGAATTTATCCCGGTAGCAAGACTTGTTCACGCGGTCAACGTAATCACAGCCTCAAAGAAAGCTATGGACAAGAAAGGCTATAAGACGTTCTCAGAAATGCGCGATTTCGTGAAAGATCACCCGTTTGAAGTCAGCGTAGGTATGCTCACAAGCACAGGACTTGACGGCGCGTCACTGAAACAGGCTCTTGAGGGCCTCGACATTCTTGACGTATCTTATCCTTCAGGCTCCGAAATGAATTCAGCACTCGTTGGCGGACATGTTGACTTAATGGTAACTGGTACCGACGAGATCGCGGGCTTAATCGAAGCTGGAGATATTGTCCCGTTATTAACACTTGCAGAGAAGAGAATGAATCGCTATCCGAACGTTGAATGCTCTGTAGAGTTAGGAATTAATTCAGTACTTGGCCCGGCACGTGGAATTTTCGCTAAGAAAGGCACACCACAGGAAGCTATTGACGCACTCGCAGCAGCAGTTGAACAGGCCGCAAAAGATCCTTCATGGCAGGAATTTTTGGTACAGGGTTGCTACGACGAGAGACCAGGATTCGCTGGCCCCGCTGAATACGCAAAGGCTTGTGAGGAAGATTACAAACTCTTAAGCGAGTATCTCAAGGCTGAAGGCGTTATGAAGAAAGACTATTACGCGAAATAATTAACCATGTTTGAATTAATCTGCAACATATTATTGTGGCTGGGGCTTCTGTACGCATATTTCTTCAATGTGCTGGAAGCTCCTATTCCTGACAGAGTAGCAAGAAATCCCTACACGCTTAAGCCCGATATGTGGCCCAAAGCGATAATAATTCTCCTGTTAATCTGTATCGCTATCAACATAGTAAAGATCATTCGCAAGAATCGTAACAACCCGGAATTTTCACTTGACGCATTGTTGAGCATTCGTGCCCGTATGTGCATTGGTATAGCGTTAATCGTTGGTGCTAGTTTTGTGCTTGAGCCTCTTGGTTACATGGTTACATGCTGCTTAGTGTTATTCCTGTACGGCTTGCTGCTTGGTCAAAAGCATGTTATCAGGCTTGCTATTATGTCGGTGATATTAACGTTCGTGCTTTATATCGTCTTCAGCGTTTTGTTAAGCGTCAACTTGCCGCGCGGAACTATTCCAGAATTACGAAACTTTTCGCTTTATGTTGAGAGTCTCGTATCGTCGGCCAAGTCTGCAATTATGTAAGGAGATATAGCTAGATATTGACGTAGTGTAATATAGTACTCTAATCCGTATAAAACTCGATATAAAAATTTTGTAAAGGAGGTAAACTTTGCTACGTAGGGTTAGAGGGATGGGGTGTGCAAGTCAAAGCACAATAAACACTGAAATTTGATAGCTGAACAAGCGAATCACTACCGATGGCTAGTCGGGAAGTCAAGCCTCCGGACTGTCGGACAAACTCAAGTAGCTGCGGCAAAAGAGGACAGGGAGAACGAGGAAAAATCGAAGAAGTGTTTAACTCATAATATTACACTTTTTACGTAGCAGGCTAAAGAATTATGACAACTTGGGAATTATTCACAAACGGTTTCGGAGTTCTTATGGATCCTTACACGCTGATGATGGTAGTGTTCGCGATTATCGTTGGTACGATCTTCGGAGCTTTACCCGGCGTAAGTGCGACAATGGCTGTAGCGTTAGGTTTGCCCTTCACGTACTCAATGCAGCCAATCCCGGCAATAGTTTTCTTGGTAGCTGTATATTGTTCATCAATCACGGGCGGAAGTATCACGGCGATTTTATTCAAGATACCTGGTGTACCTTCGAGTGCTCCGACGACTTTTGACGGCTATCCAATGGCACAACGCGGCGAGGCTGGAAAGGCTTTAGGAATTGCGTTAGGCTCATCAGCAATAGGTGGACTTGTTTCAGCTCTTGCAATGCTCACACTTTCCCCACAGCTAACACAGGCGGCTTTGTCATTCAGTCCTGCAGATATTTTCGCGATAACGTTCATGGGCTTATCAATTCTCACGTGCCTTGACTCAAAGAACATTTTGCGAACGTTGATTTCAGGTTTGTTAGGGTTATTGCTTGCATGCGTGGGCCAAGATCCTATGTATGCTGTACAGCGTTTAACTTTTGGTTCAGGCGAGTTAATTGCGGGCCTCGAAATGATACCGGTGTTGATTGGAATTTTTGCCGTAACTGAAGTCTTAAAGCAGACAAAGCAGCGCGACAAACTTTCAGCCGAGGAAGGAACAGCCAGTGTTAATACAAAGATGCCTTCGTTCAAAGAGTGGTGGGGCATTAAATGGTTATTAGCTCGTTGTTCAGTAATCGGTACTGTTATAGGAATTTTGCCAGGCGCAGGCGCAACGATAGCTTCATTCTTGTGTTACTCAAGCGAGACGAAATTATCAAAGCACCCTGAAAAATTCGGGACAGGAATTATTGACGGTATAGCCGCTTCCGAGACAGCCAACAATGCCGCAACAGGTGGCGCAATGGTTCCGCTTTTATCGCTGGGAATCCCTGGAGGAAACGCCGCCGCAGTCATGATGAGCGCACTTGTGTTGAAGGGTGTACAGTTAGGGCCGTTGTTACTCGTGAATCAGCCGCAATACTTGAGCGCAACATTTGCTTCAATGGTCGTTACGAATATTTTGATGGTCATAGTTGCAATTGGTATAGCTAAAGTTTTCGCACAGATTCTCGCAGTGCCTTATTCATACCTTGGCCCGATAATCATAATGCTTGCGATCATTGGTTCATACGCTACGAATATGAGTATCGCTGACGTTAAGATCATGGCTATAGCGGGAGTTATTGGTTTGATAATTTCTGCGTGCCACTTCAACAGCGCGGCTTTGATTCTTGGGTTAGTGTTAGGAGTAATTTGTGAGGGCAACTTCTCACGCGCTTACACGATCAATCGTGCTGACGTTATAGGCATGTTCTCAAGACCTGTAGCCGGTACGTTAATGGTAATCAGCATTGTGTTATTACTCTGGCCGATAGTTTCAAGCTTATTCAAAAGGAAAGACGCGTAAAGTTTTGTCCCTCTCGCTTTTGTAAGTGGGAGGGATTTTTTGTTGTTAATAGTTATACAAGTTCTATGCTTTGATTGTCATTCATGGTTAAGCATTCGCTGCCGCCCTCAACGATTAAATAATCGTCCTCGATCCTCAAACCTCCCCAACCTTCAATGTAAATTCCTGGCTCAATCGTTACGACGTCCCCGATCTGCAAAATATCATTTGAAGTCCTTGAAAGTCTAGGTGCTTCGTGAACTTCAAGTCCGAGTCCATGCCCCAAACCGTGAACGAATTTATCGCCGTAACCTGCGTCACTGATAACCTTGCGTGCAACTTCGTCAACGTCTTTCCCGGAAATTCCAGGCCTTAAAGTTTTAGCTGCTTCATTGTGAGCTCGTAATAGTATCTCGTTGATCTCGCGTGCCTTGTCGGAAATCTCACCAACCGCAAAATTTCTCGTAATATCGCTCATGTAACCTTCAACCATTGCTCCGTAATCAACCGTTACGGTATCGCCGCGTGAAAATTTCTTGAGGGTAGCTGGTGCGTGACACATTGCGCTGCGTTCTCCTGACGCTACGATAAAATCATCATGTGCCCAACCTTTTTCAGCCCCGAGTAATTTAATCTCGTTCATCAACGCTATATCAAATTCAAGCTCGCTCATTCCCTCGTGAGTTTTCTTGAGGACGTTGCCATAAGCTTCACGCCCAATTTTTGCTGCCTTGCGAATCAATTCGACCTCATGAGAATCTTTCTTGCGGCGTAATTTTGCTATCAAGTCCGACGCGTCGATCCATTCAGCTCTCACCGGGGCAAAATATTTCGTGAAGGTAGCCTGTGAAATTTTCTCTGCTTCAAAACCCACGTGAGTCCAGTCCGATTCGCTAACTGAATTAGCAATATATTGAGGCAATGAAACTTTAGATTGAATTACGATTTTGAACGGCGATTGCTGCGGAGCTTGAGTCTGATAACGTCCATCAGTGATTAAGATCGAGTCCTTCATGGAGATTATCAAAGCCGCTGAACTTCCCCTGAATCCAGAAATGTAATGACAGCTTTCAGAGTTTGCGCGTTCCTCAACGATCAACACAAACACGTCAAGTTTTCGCTCTGACATAAGATTACGTAAATTATTAACGCGTGAATTTATTATGCTAGTATCCATTGTGATTAATATTTCAGCTCCGGTTTATTATATAGGACGGCTGATCCGTTCTTAGTAAAATTGATTGTCATTGAGGCCATATACTTATCGAAAAATTGTGAGACTTCAGACTCGTTCATTCTTACGTCGAGTTTCGATAGCGCACGATTTATCACGGAGAATAGATTCAACTTGCTCAAATGGTTTTCTTCAATCTCGCGCAAAACTTCCTGCAAAACAATTTCCGTCTTTAACTCAACGTTGCCGGCTCTGAAGTATTCATCAATGTAAAAGAATGGCACGTCGTTATTTTGAAGTCGTTGATAATAAGCTTGGCTGCAGTTGTCGTATTCAAGCATCACCAAAAAATTTACTTCCGGCGTTAATTCTATCAATGGCCAGAAATCACAATCGCTTGAAATTATTATCGCTGAATCAATCGGAGTCCCGGCGGCCTTACTCTCAACTATCTCCCTGTAAAATTTTATCGTCAATGCAACATCAACGGCCGATTTCTCGTCTTTAACCCTATCAGTTAGGTAGTACTCAAGCGGCAAATTCTCGTTGCGCCTCAATGCTCTCCATTGTGAAGAAGTATGTTCATCATCAACCAATAAAATTTTCGCTATCTTGTCAATCACTCCTTTAGAGTCTAAGTCTTTCATTATGCCGATAACTTTGCATGGGTCAGCGTTTTCGCAGTCTATAGCTATTATGGCTCGTGTTGCTCGCGCAAAAAATTCTTCAGGGTCAGTCAATGCAGCGTCGCCAGCTTCTGTTACTTTGCTCATGTCATAGAATCTATCGCGATTACGTTCATAGAGTATGGGTAAAAATTTTGCGTCGTCCCTTAGAATATTTCCGTCGCTATCGTCCGCATACCAGTTAATGAAAGCCTGATAGGGGTACAAATCCCGAAATTCATTGTATGAGCGTGCGGCATCTTTGTTTCCTTCGATAGTATTTCCTTTGTTGATGAAGAATAAATTGCGAATGTATGGCCATTTTATCCAGTCCGGCAAAAATTTTTGGCAGTTGGGAACATGTGGCAATAGATAATTATGTACGTCAACGATATACTCATCGAGTCTCCGTCGTGCTCTTACAAATTGTATTCCGTCAGCCTCAAGTGATTTCAACGCGTCTTGCGGAACTAAATCGGGTATTGAGTCTATGTTCTTTATGTCGGAGTTCATTTCTGTGAAGATGGCTTTGAAGTTGCGCTCTAATTTCGTTCTTAGTCTGCAAAGATTTCTAACTATTCTCGCCTCCCTGTCCTGATTCATTTCGTCGTAAACACTTCGATAAAATTGTGGGTTCATGTTTTCACTTTGACCTATACCAAAATATCTATCGTCAACCCCTATTAAGAATGCTATTCGTGAAACTATGTTTCGTTTTGTTCTAGGAGAATCATTAGCTGATTTCGTTATGTTAGTTGGCAAGTTTTCCGAGAAACTTTGTAGTGATGTTCTCTTATCCTCGTCAAGCAAGCTCCCTATACTAAATTCGCTCATAATATTTTTTGCATCGTCCTCTCTATTTTATGTTATAGACTTCTCCAACTCTTAAAGCCTTGTCCTAATACTTCTGCTGCGTCACAAATTGATACAAACGCGTGCTCGTCTTTCTCCCTCAAGAATTTTTTCAGTTGCACAACATGTCTTGGTTCAAGCAATGTGATTAGCACCGGTCGTTTTTGTCCTGTGTAGCCTCCAATGCCCTCAAGTCTAGTTACGCCTTTACCCAATGAGTTAATGAACTTGCTAGTCTCGTCAGGAATGTTTGTGATTATTATCGCCTGTTTACGTTTATCGAAGCTTCTGGTTACGTTATCGACCATTACGCCGTTGATGTACAAGCCTACAGCACCGTACACGACTGACTCAAGCCCAATGACTCCAATTGATAATGCAAGTATAAAAAGGTTGATGAAGATCGAAAATCGGCCAAGCTCAATTCCATAACGTCGCCTCAATGCAACAGCAGCTATATCAGTCCCGCCGCTAGAGCCTCCTGCGTTGAACATCAAGCCCGCCGCAAAGCCCTTGAGTAAACCAACAATAACAGTAGCCATAAATTTATCGTCAGGCAATGGAAGTGGAAAGTGTGAAAAGATTGATAACGCCGTCGAAAATGTCATAAGCGATATTATCGTTAAGCCCAAGAATTTCACGTTCAAGTCCTTATGTGCCCAAGCGACAAGAAACAAGTTGCCAATTAAGATAACCCAGTTAGGCGAGATACCGAACAAGTAATTTGTAAGCACAGCTATTCCCGAAACGCCCAAGTCCGGAAATCTATAATGCAGTGTGAAATAATTGACCGCGAACGCCTGCAATGAACTCGCAAATATCATAATCAATACTGCTTTCCATTCTTCTTTGATGATTAATTCAACGTGTGCAAGAAATTTTTTCATAGCTATAATTCATCTCCTTCCGATTTAGTCAATATTAGCACAGAGCAAAACAAGCTATAATAGGCGCAAAATTTTCACATGGAGCTGCAAAAATTGAACGATAGACAACGAAAATATTTTGGTACTGACGGAGTACGAGACCTAGCCAACTCTGGAAACATGACCAGCGAATTTGCTTTGAAACTTGGCCGAGCTTTCATTAAATTCAATCACGGTAAAAAGATCGTAATAGGCTGCGACACTCGATTAAGCGGACGAATGTTGGAAGGCGCATTATATTCTGGAATGAGTTCAGAGGGTGCCGACGTTTATTTAGCTGGAGTTATCCCAACCCCTGGAGTAAGTTACGCCATAAAAGCTTTGAACGCTGACGGAGGAGCCGTGATTAGTGCCTCACACAACCCCGCAGAATACAACGGCATAAAATTTCTTGGCCCTGATGGCTGCAAACTTTCGGACGATGAAGAATTAGCGATTGAGGATTTATTTAACGACGACAACAATAACACTTCCGGCAATGTAGGAAAAATTTACGACGCGCCTGAACTCGTTGAACAATACGCAAAACATATAGCCTCACTCTTAAATCCTGACGCAGTTGTGAATAATGTCGCCTTTGATTGTGCTTGCGGAGCTTCTGCCAAAAGTGTGCCCGTTCTGATTACCAACACTAACTTCCATAAAGCTAACACAGCGATAATTTCACAAGCCTACGACGGACTCAACATCAACAAGGACTGCGGAGTCATGCACATGGAAAATCTTACAAGCTATGTGAAAGAGCATAATATGGCATTGGGATTTGCATTTGATGGCGACGCTGATAGGGTATTAATCTCTGACAAACACGGAAGAATTATTGACGGCGATATTATTTTGTGGGTAATTGGTCGCTGGCTCGCAAAACGTGGCACTCCTGGAAGCGATAAGGTAGTCATAACCGTGATGAGCAACATGGCATTAGAAACTCATTTAGCTAATGAGGGAATAAAGGCTTTGCGTTGTCCTGTTGGAGATAGATACGTGTTAGAGACGATGAGAGAGTCCGGGGCAGCTCTTGGCGGGGAGCAATCGGGCCACATAATAGCGACGGAATTTACGAGCACTGGCGACGGGTTATGTACTGCTATGTTGTTCTTGAATGCCATTCACGATTTAGGCGAGGACACAGGGACTTTGATTGACCGTTTCGGACGTTATCCGCAGCGATTGACAAATTTAACTCTCAAAAAATCCCGCGACCTTGTCAACATGCAGGCGATAGAAGAAATTGTGAACGAGTACACCAGCAAAGTTATTAACGGGCGAATCTTCATCAGGACTTCCGGGACAGAACCATTATTGCGAATCTTAGTTGAGGCGCCGGAGAAAGCATTGGTTGAGGAATTATCGAACACGTTAGCGTTGAGGCTTGAAGAGTTTTGCTAAGCATTGTGATATTATTTTCGTGAGAGGTGAAATTTGTATTGAACGACATAAGGCAAATACTTCAGGAACTTCACGAGAATAAAATTACAGTTGATGACGCATACTTGAGATTACGAGAACAACCCTTTGAGGATATCGGCTATGCGAAAGTTGACTTGCACAGGAAAATTCGACAAGGTGCTTCAGAAGTCATATACGGGGCCGGAAAAACTCCCGAACAGATCGCAGGAATAATAACCGTAATGCGCTCTCACCACCAGAACACTATTTTAATCACCCGGCTTTCACAAGAATCTGCTGACAAATTAAAATCTCTAGGCTGCGAAATAGATTATCATTCAGACGCACGAATAGGCATATGCGGGAAAATCCCTGAACCTAAGTCACAAAATTTTATCGTAATAGCTACAGGCGGCACGAGTGATATACCTGTTGCTGAAGAAGCGGCACTCACTGCTGAAGTATTGGGCAATCGTGTAAAACGTCTCTATGATGTTGGCGTCGCAGGTTTGCACCGAGTCTTATCACACATAGACGAAATTATGAGCGCAAATGTAATTATCGCGGTGGCAGGAATGGAAGGGGCATTAGCGAGCGTGTTAGGAGGCTTGGCCGATTGTCCTGTTATAGCTGTCCCCACGAGCGTAGGCTACGGAGCGTCATTCGGGGGCGTAAGTGCATTGCTTGCCATGTTAAATTCTTGCGCGTCTGGTGTGAGCGTCGTTAATATAGATAACGGATTCGGAGCTGGCTACTTGGCCGGAATGATTAATCAAAGGTGTGAGAATAAATAAATGTTCGGAACAGATATAGGAATAGATTTAGGAACTGCTACGGTATTGATTTACGAGAAACATCACGGAGTAGTCTTGCGTGAACCCTCAGTCGTGGCAGTCGATCAAGATACAGGAGATATTTTAGCGGTAGGTTATGACGCAAAAAGCATGGTCGGAAGGACTCCAGGCAGCATAACTTCAGTAAGACCTTTACGCGATGGAGTCATAGCTAACTACGAAATGACCGAGGCAATGTTGCAGCACTTCATGAGACGAGTAACAAAGGGCTCACAAAAATTTTTCCGCAATAGGGCAATGATATGCGTACCTTCAGGAGCTACTGACGTTGAAAGGCGTGCAGTGTTGGAAGCGGCGTTAGAGGTCGGGGCGCGTGAGGCTTATTTGATTGAGGAACCTATGGCGGCAGCAATCGGTGCTAATCTCAAAGTTGAAGAGGCTCGCGGGAAAATGATCGTTGACATTGGAGGCGGCACTACGGATATAGCTGTAATATCTTTGGGCGGAGTCGTAGTGTCAAAATCATTGAGGCTTGGCGGCGATAAATTCGACGAGGGAATCATGCGTTATTTACGTCGTCAATATAATCTTGCAATAGGTGACCAGACAGCAGAGAACTTGAAGATCATGATCGGAACTTGTACCCCCATGGAAGAAGACCAGCGAATGATCGTGAAGGGGCGTGATTTAGTTCAAGGGTTGCCGCGTCAAATTGAAGTTACTAGTTCAGCTGTGAATATGGCAATAGGCGAAATGATTCAAACTTTGGTTGACGGTATAAGAAACGTTTTAGAGTCAACACCTCCGGAATTATCAGCCGATATTATCGACAGAGGAATAGTCTTGACTGGTGGAGGAGCTTTACTGCGCGGACTACCTGAACTCGTGGCGCAACAGACCGGAATAAATTGCTTTACCGCCGAAAATCCCATGGAGAGCGTGGCACTTGGAACAGGTAAAGCCTTGGCCGAAATTGACAACTTACGAAACACAGGCCGAAGCAGTATGCTAATAAATCTCAAACGCTCAAGCCGAAAACATTACTAGAATATAAGAGGGGGTGAATGAATAAATGAACAGAGGAATATACGAAGCAGCCGCGGGAATGATTGTACAGGAGACTAATCTTGACGTGGTTGCGAACAACTTGGCCAACGTCGATACAACAGGCTATAAACGTCGTGTTAGTGCAAACGCTGATTTCTCTGCATTAATGGATAGGATCGAGAAAGTTTCAGAAGATACAGAGACGAAAATCACTACAGTACTTCCTGCCGATATGCCTTTCAAGGGGCGACAGATTATAGGCTCGTTTGCTCTTGCTACAGTTTTTAGCGAGGACGTTATGGACACAAGCCCCGGTGTTGTCAAGACTACAGAAAGCCCGCTTGATATGGCGATAGATGGTCCGGGGTTCTTCTCTGTTGCTGATGGCGAAGGCAATACTTTTTATACCCGCGAAGGAAATTTTGTGCTCGATAACAACGGTAATATCGTAACCCCTAACGGAATGAGCTTACAAGGCGAGGGCGGAAATTTATCGGTCGGAAATGCTACCCACGTTGAAGTTAATAGAACTGGCCAAATAATTGCAGACGGTGAAGCAGTTGGAAGAGTCAGCGTGTTCAATTTCGAGAACCCCACATATTTGAAGCATGAGGCGAGAAATTTATTGACCCCCACAGAACAATCCGGCGAGCCTGAAGCAGTTGCTAACGTCAGAATCTGGTCGGGAGCTTTGGAAATGTCAAACGTGAGCGTCGTTGAAGAAATGGTCAGAATGATCGAAGCTCAAAGAGTCTACGAGGGAGCAAGCAAAGCACTAATGACTCACGATGAACAAACAAGTAAATTGATTACGTCATTCAGTAGAGGATAAGGAGGAGATAAAAAATGTTGCGTTCATTATGGACAAGCGCGTCAGGAATGATTGCACAACAAACGCATTTGGACGTCGTAACACACAACTTAGCAAACGTTAATACACAGGGCTATAAAAAACGTAGAGCTGACTTTGAGGACTTAATGTATCAGATTTACAGAGAGCCGGGCGCACCTATTGAGCCAGATTCACTCGTGCCTACAGGTGTACAGGTCGGACTAGGAACAAGAGTCACAGCTACTCCAAGCTTTATGGTACAGGGAAATTTCCAGATAACTGATGGCCCGCTCGATTGGGTAATTATTGACGATAACGGCTTCTTTCAAGTTAATCTTGGCAACGGTCAAATAGGCTATACTCGCGGTGGAGCTTGGCAGATTGACGACCAGGGACAAATAGTAAACGAGGACGGCTATTTGTTAGAACCTGCTATTACGATTCCTGAAGACGCCCAAGAAATTCAGTTATCCCCAACCGGAGTTGTCAGCGTTCGTATTGCTGGTGAGACTGCTTTACAGGAGTTAGGACAAATCGAATTAGCACGCTTCATAAACCCAACAGGACTTAGAGCTATCGGCGATAGGTTATTTGTAGAGACAGACGCAAGCGGCCAGCCAATAGTTGCAGCCCCTGGTGAGGACGGAATGCCACAAGTACGTCAAAACGTTATCGAAATGTCAAACGTGCAGGTCGTTGAAGAAATGGTCGAAATGATCGTCGCACAACGCGCTTATGAAGCTAACTCTAAAGGTATTCAGACGGCTGATGACTTACTACGAATAGCCAACGGGTTGAAACGTTAATGACTAAGAAATTCATGAAGTTGGGGCAAATTCTCTTGCTCCTTTTTTTTATCCTGACGCCTGTTTACGCTGAACAAAATATCAAAATCGAAGTCCCCGAAGTAATTTACTCAAGCAACGACTCCTTTACGCTTGGCCAAGTCGCAAGAATCTCCGGTGGCAATGTCAAGACTCGCAGAACTCTCAACAAATTAATGCTTTATGCTGATGGTGATAGACTCTCCCGCAATGAAGTCTTACGAGCTATCAATGAAAGTGATGCCAGCGACGCTAGAATCGAATTGTACATGCCGCTTTACTCACGAATTGAAACTCCTGACTATGAAGGCAATTTCACAGAGACTCAAGAGCCAACGACTTCACGCAATGTCAATGATTTAATCCCGTTGATAAAATCTTTAGCAGGCTGGAACGGTGGTGTAGAAGTATCCGCGAATGCTCCTGTGCCTGAAGGTGAACTCGTTGACCCTGCAAGCATTATCCCCGGAACTGGCGCGGCTACGTTGAGATTTCGTGACAACAATGGCAAGATTAAATCCCTTCCCGTAAGATTAACCTGGTCCCAAAATGTAATGGTTGCCTCCCGTAACCTCAACAAGGGCGATAAAATTTCTCCCCAAGTCTTAATGTCAAAGCAAATGAGAATCACACGCCCCGGAATGTATGCTTCAAGCCCAAACGAGATAGTCAACTTCACGGCCAACAAGAATATCAAACAGGGAGAACCGATTTTATTAAGCAATCTCACAAGCTCAAATATTATTAAACGAGGCAGACAAGTAAAAATCCTAGCACGTTTCGGAGCAGCCAATGCCACGGTTGACGGAGTCTTAATGGAGGACGGAAGGCCAGGCGAATGGGTGAAAGTCCGCAGACTTGATGACAGAAAAGTTACGTTACGCGCTAAAATAATCAATGAGAACCTAGTAGAAGTTAGTGTAGATTAAGGAGGTTATGAACATGCGCAAAAAATTTCTCACAGCAATAATTTTAACCCTAGCTTTCACAAGCATAGCAAACGCTCAATCATTGTGGGACGATAACGCAAACTGGTACGGTGACGAAAGGCCAAGCAGAGTAGGCGATATTGTTACAGTGTTGGTGAATGAACGAACCGACGCTAAAGACGAAGCTACTATGGACGTACAAAAGAGCGTGAACAACAACGTCAACGACGGCGAACGAGGGGCAGGTATATTGCGATTTATACGTGGCTTAACTTTTACTGCAACAAATTCTTCAGCCGGTGATGGATCTGTTGAGCGTAAACACCATGCTACGGGAACTTTAGCTTGCTTGATTACAGAAGTGTTGCCCAACGGAAATCTCGTAATCGAAGGCACAAGAGATATACGCACAAGTGAAGAGACTCTGCAAATGCAATTAGTCGGGGTAATTCGTCCTCAAGATGTTACAGCGGATAACCAGATTAATAGCTCTCTAATCGCGAACGCCGAAATCTCTGTACGAGGCAAAGGAATAATTTCACGTACTCAAAAAGTTGGGATAATAACGCAAATTTTACAGACAATGTTATAAATCATGACCATGAGAAAAATTTTATTGACGCTAATTTTACTAGCAGCATTGCCGGGAAGTTTATATGCCTCCGTGAACTTGCAGGACATGGACTTTTACCGGGTAAATCCCGACGTGAGAATCAAAGATATTACAGATGTAGAGGGCGCACGAGGAAATCAATTAACGGGTATTGGATTAGTGACGGGCTTAAACGGGACTGGCGATAACTCACAAATGGCCGTGCAGATGATGCGGAACATGATGCGAAATTTCGGCGTAACCCTTGACGCTCGTTCAGTTAGGACTCGAAATATAGCCGTAGTTGCTCTCACAGCTACTCTGCCTCCGTATGTAAGGCCAGGACAAAATATTGACGTGAACGTTAATACAATGGGTAACGCTTCAAGTTTGCAAGGTGGAATGTTGATTCAATCTCCATTACGAGGTGCTGACGGAAAAGTTTACGCGGTTGCACAAGGACCTGTTATCGTAGGTGGAGGAAGTGCACAGGGCGCGGCGGCTTCGCGTACACAAAATATCCCGACTGCTGGAAGAATTCCTGGTGGCGCAATAGTTGAACGTGACGTGCCTAGCGATTACACAATGGGAGGCCAAGTTGCTTTGCTGCTTCGCGATCCTGATCATACAACCGCACAAAGAATCGCCGATGCCATTAACAGAGTTTACGGTGTAGTAGCTTATGCAGTTGACGCAGGAAGAGTCGAGATAAATTTGCCCGGCCAATATGTTCAAGCCCCGAATGCTTTTTTAGCCAACATGGGAAGCATAGAAATTGAACCCGATACAAGCGCGAAAGTAGCGATCAATGAACGTACAGGCACGGTAGTAATGGGAGGCAACGTGAAAATCAGCGCGGTTGGTGTTGCTCATGGAAATCTTACTGTGGAAATAGGCGAGTCCCCTATAGCTGTGCAACCAGAATCAATGAGCGCTGGAACCACAGCAATAGTACCCCGAACAGACATAACAGCCGAAGAAGAAGGCGGAAGCATGATAGCAATGCCAGCAACCTCAACTGTAAGAGATCTAGTGCGAGTAGTGAACTCATTAGGGGCAAAACCTCGTGACGTGATAGAGATTTTACAGGCTATAGACAAAGCAGGAGCTTTACACGGTGAACTAGTGTTAATGTAACAGGAGGCGAATTTGAGAATGATAAGTTCAAGTATGTACGGAATAAGCAGCACAAAAATTATCAACACGAATATAAATCCTGACGTTCATAAAACTGAAGACGCAATAAAACTCAAGGAGACTTGCCAACAATTTGAGAGCATACTTTGGTCAAAGCTCTGGAAGGATATGAAACAGTCCGCAATGTCAATCAGTGGTGCCGACAAAGAACGACCATATAAACAAATGGAGGATCTATCACTGGAAATGGCAAGCGAAGACCTAGTGACAAGTTCAGGGGGCGCAGGACTCTGGAAGATGCTTTATGACAGCATGATCGGAAAATTAGCGGCGGACCAAGAGGCTGAGGCATTAAAGGAAGCTAATAATGAGGCTGCGAAAATTGACATTGAAGGCTGATTAATGGGATAACTGACTTTAGTAACCGCCACCCTCCTCAAGAAATCCTAAAGCGGAGAGAAACTATGATTTGAACGCACGGATTAATTCCGCAATGGCTCGTACGAGGTCAGTAATGGCTTTTACGAGCTTTATTGTGTCCTTACCTGTATAATTAACACACTCATATTTTAATCATTAACTCATTCAGGAGGTAATAGCATGTCTAAACTTAAACAGGATATGCGCGAAATTATTGACAGTGCTATCAAAGCAGTGTTGCCCGAGTCAGCAGTCAAGGAAGCTCTCAATCGTAAAGACTTTCAAGAACGTAAGGGTAAGGGAAAATTAATCGTTGCATCAATCGGTAAAGCAGCATGGAGAATGGCCAAGGCCGCAAGTGATATTTTAGGCTCTGGAATTTCTGGCGCGGTCGTAACTAAATACGATCACTCTATGGGCGATATTACAGGACTGGAAATTTTTGAAGCTGGCCACCCTGTACTTGACGAGAACACACTCAAGGGCACAAAAGCTTTACTTGAACACGTTAAAGGCCTCAAAGCTGAAGACACTGTTTTATTCTTAGTATCTGGTGGCGGGTCTGCATTGTTTGAACTTCCGGCCGAAGGTGTTACGCTCGAAGACATGAAGGACATCACGAGTCAGTTATTAGCTTGTGGCGCTGACATTGTTGAAATTAACACGATACGCAAGCATTTATCAGGAGTTAAGGGCGGACGATTTGCACAGTTATGCGCTCCCGCGAAAGTTTTCATGGTTGTGTTATCCGACGTTTTAGGCGATAGACTCGACAGCATTGCTTCCGGACCTGCTTGGCCCGATGATTCAACCAGTGAAGACGCATTGGCGATCGTCAAGAAATATTGTCTCAATATTAAACCCGAACTCATGAAGATTCTTGCGCAGGAGACCCCCAAAAAACTTGACAACGTTACAGCAGTCATAACCGGCAGTGTTACAGCTCTGTGTCAAGCCGCTTGTGAGATAGCGAAGTCAAAAGGCTATGAGCCTATAGTTCTAACTACAACAATGACATGTGAAGCACGTGAAGCAGGGTCGTTAATGGCCTCAATAGCGCGTGAAGTTTTAACGTCAGGACGACCTGTAAAAGCTCCTTGTGCGATTATCGCGGGCGGTGAAACTGTTGTACATTTAACTGGTCACGGAATGGGAGGACGTAACCAGGAGTTTGCACTTGCAGCAGCGACGGGAATTTCAGGGCTTGAAGGAGTTGTTATAGCTTCATTGGGATCAGATGGAACTGACGGGCCAACTGATGCAGCCGGTGGAATTGTTGACGGGACAACAGAAGCGACTCTCAAGGCTAAAGGCATAAATATTTCCAATGTGTTGAAAGAGAACGACGCTTATAACGCTTTGAAAGCTGCCGACGCTTTATTAATGACAGGACCAACCGGAACAAACGTCAATGACGTTGCTATGGCACTGATAGGCTAATTAACTGCTATAATTACCCGTGAAATTCATAAACATGAAAGGAAGAAATAATTCATGGCGGATATAGTAACATTAGTGATGGAACCGCGCGAAAAGACCGGTAAGAACGAGAACAGACGAATCAGAAAAGCAGGCTTTGTCCCTTGCATAATTTACGGCCCGGAGATCAAAGAGAACATCAAAGGCAAAGTCAACATGCGCGAGATCGAAAAGATTTTGGCTGGTCGTTGGGAATCAACAAGGCTTAACGTGAAATTACCTGACGGAACCGAAGAACTTTGCATCATTCGTGAAGCACAGAGACACCCTTTGAGCGATATGCCTTTACACATTGACTTCTTACACTTAGTTAGAGGCCGTAAGATCAACGTTAATATTCCTGTTGAAGTCGTTGGACGCGAAGAGTCACAGGGCGTTAAGGACGGCGGCGTACTTGAGTTCACTCACGAGCTTGAAGTTGAGACCCTCCCGATGAGTATTCCTGATGTAATTACCGTTGACGTATCTGGCTTGAATGTCGGTGACGCTATTCACGTTAAAGATCTCAAGTTGCCCGAAAATGTTACAGCACTTGCTGATCCTGAAGACGTTGTCGCTATCGTCGTTACGTCAAGAGGCGTTGAGGACGCAGCCCCCGAAGAAGAAGCTACAGCCGCAGCAGATGTTGAAGTCGTAGCCAAGGGTAAAGCAGCCAAGGAAGACGCAGAGGAGGTAGAGCTAGGTAGAAGATAAGTGAGAAAAGGTGTAAATAAATGTTCTGAATAGCATACTTGACAAAAATAAAAAGGGGGATTATTCTGCTACGTAATGTCAGTGTGCTGGACAGGCAACACCAAACCTGAGAAATCGGGCTACCTCCGGCTAGGGGGGAAGTTAAAGCCTCTGGACTGCCTCACAAACTCAAGTAGGTACGCCGAAAGAGGGCAGGGAATGCTGTAGAAATACAGAAAGAACGAGGAAAACTCGAAAGAGTGTACACAGCACAAAATTACACTTTTTACGTAGCAGAAATAATTTCTTATGAGACTCATAGCCGGCTTGGGTAATCCAGGAGTTGAATACGCATTCACACGGCATAACATGGGCTGGCTATGTGTTGATCATATTGTCGCTAATAAGAATCTTGGTCAACCTCAAGAAAAATTTCACGCTCAATTTTGGAAACATGGCAACGTGATTTACATCAAGCCTTTGACGTTCATGAACTTAAGCGGAAATGCAGTAAGTGAGGCCGTAAACTTTTACAAGATCGAGTTAAGCGACGTGTTAATAATTTACGATGATATGGCTTTACCGTTCGGGAAATTGAGGTTACGCGCTCAAGGATCTGCGGGAGGTCATAACGGGTTAATCTCGATTCTAGGTGCGTTAGGTGATTTGCATGTACCAAGGCTACGAATCGGAATTGGCAAAGCTCCTAGCAGTATGGTTAATTATGTTCTTGGCCACTTCAACGACGACGAACGAGAACGACTACCGGACATAATAGACAGAGCTTCTCTTGCTGCTGAAACGTGGTTAGAGAAGGACATTCAACGAGCAATGACGTTGGTAAATGCTGACCCTCCAGAATAATTTGGGGGGCTTAAATTTTATCAACAAACGCCGTAATACCCCTAGCTTCAGCTATGGGGATATAAGGCGCAGTGTAGTATAATACTTCAGCTATCTAAGTAGGGGCAAAATCCGCTAGATAGTGTGACAAACTAAAAAAAGAATGGTCGGGACATCGTACCATTAGAGGAGACGCAGTAAGACCGGAGCAATCCGGCAGCGTTGTTGATGCTAGAATCCCCTGCCTTTAGGCATGGGGGAGTATGTCAAAAGGAGGCTGATTTAGCATGATACAGGCGCGACGAAAATCTTCAAATGTGTTACTTGATACGGCGTTGCAGGAATTTTATGGAGCAGCTGACGAAATGGGACTTAAGGAAGAGTTAATTACAGTGTTGAGTCATTCCGAGCGTAGGGTTCAAGTTTCAATCCCTGTAGAAATGGACGACGGAAGCGTGAATGTGTTCGAAGGCTATCGTGTTCAGCATTCCACAGCGTTAGGGCCATCAAAAGGCGGCGTTCGTTACGATCCAGAAGTTGATATGGACGAGTGCGAGGCTTTAGCGATTCTTATGACTTGGAAATGTTCACTTGCTGGTATTCCATACGGCGGCGGTAAAGGCGGAATAGCTTGTGATCCAATGAATATGTCCAAGAAAGAGAAAGAGAGACTCTCACGAACTTATGGCGCAAGGATTTCCCCGATATTAGGCAAGTGGAGTGACATACCTGCTCCCGATATGAACACTGGCGGCCAAGAAATGGTCTGGATCGCTGACACTATAAGCAAGATGCGCGGAGAATTTGAGCCAGCATTATTGACCGGTAAGCCTGTAACGTTTTGGGGGTCTCAAGGTCGTCACGAGGCAACAGGACGAGGCGTAGCAACTTGTGGGCTTGAATTAATGAAGGTGCTTGGAAAGAATCCTAACTCCGTAACAGCGATCGTACAGGGCTTTGGAAATGTTGGAAGCTATACCGCAAAGACGCTTAGTGAAGCTGGCGTTAAGATAGTGGCTATTAGCGACATAACAGGCTCGTATTATTCAGCAGCAGGAATTGACATACGCAAAGCCTTTGAATGCGTTCATAGCAATCCTAGGAGATTATTAATGAATTTCGATAAAGTTGGCAATTGCGAGAAGATCGAGAATGATATGTTCGTTGATGCTGATTTCTTGTTCCCATGCGCTCGTGATAGCATGATCAACAGGAGGACGGCCGGACAGATTCAAGCGCGTTATATCGTTGAAGGAGCTAACGGACCTGTAACACCTGAAGGCGATGAAATTTTGGCTGATAAAGGCGTAATAATCGTTCCTGATTTCCTGGCTAATTCGGGCGGAGTTATAGGCTCATATTTTGAATGGGCACAAAACTTGCAGGGCGATTTCTGGCTCGAGGAAAAATACAACCGCAAGCTCGTTAATCTCATGAAGAACAATTTCAGGCGAGTTTGGGATTACGCAAAGGCCAAGAAAATTAGAATGCGTCGTGCGGCAACAATGGCGGCGATTCAGAGAGTGGCTGACGTTGTAGAAATGCGAGGGTTATTCTTATAGAGTTTTACTTTTATGCTAACTCTATCATTTAGTGATAAGACTCTGCGTTACGATGTGTTGGAGAATCACAAAGGCTTAATCTGACACTTCCTGACGCAGATAATTTTTTGTTCAAGGCCGACAACTTCATCTGTTAGTGCTGTTAAGTCTCGCAACGCTTATTCCGACAAAATGCCGATGAGATTTTTGGCCAAGAGAACTTCAAGAACGACATCGCCCGAATCAAATCCAACCCTAAAAATTTTTATCGCAGAGCCTGGGGAAATCAACTCGATATGATTTTATTCTACGCGGGAAAATAGCGTTGTGCTTGATTGTTTGATTATTCATTTATCAACGACAAAGTTGCCTTTGCTTTGTCCCAAAAGTCATCGAGTTCTTCAAGAGTATAGTCGGAAAGATTTTTGCCTTCGTTAGTTGCGCATTGCTCCATAAATTCAAAGCGTTTACGAAATTTTTCGCACACACTGTTTAATGCCGCGTCAGGATCAACTCCGAGTCTTCGCGCTAAATTCACCGTCATGAACAATACGTCGCCCAACTCGTCAGCAATATGTTCGGGGCTATTCTCGTTAGCAGCTTCCTTGAGTTCGTTAATCTCCTCGTCAAGTTTGGCAAACAACGGCGCGGGACTCCCTTTAGGCCAATCAAAACCAACGTGAGCAGCTTTGCCCTGAATCCTGTTAGCTTTTAGCAATGGTGGCAGACCGTCCGGGACTCCTGCAAGTATTGAAGTGTTCTCGTGTTTGTCCTTACGTTCCTGCAATTTTATCTTCTCCCAGTTGCGTAATACTTCGTCACTGTCCTTGGCCACAGCGTCACCAAAAACATGCGGGTGTCTGCGTATCAACTTGTCGCAAATTGTTCTCACAACGTCTTGAATATCAAATGCCCCTAGATCTTTTGCGATCGAAGCAACAAATACAACCTGCAGCAATAAATCCCCGGCTTCTTCCTTAATGTCCTGCATGTCACGTTTCGTTATAGCGTCGGCGAGTTCATAGGCTTCTTCTGTTATGGGTGTGCGCAAAGTTTCAAGCGTCTGTTTTCTGTCCCAAGGGCACCCTCCTGGCGCGCGTAATCTTTCTATAATGTTTACTATCTCGTCAAAATAATGTGCGTTATTCATGATTTCCTCCTAAATTGGACTTAGTATTTCTTGTGTGAATATTTCATCGAGTTCCATAGGCTTGCCGAAAAAATATCCTTGTGCTTTATCGAAACCTATTGAGCGTAAATATTCAAATTGTTCGAGCGTTTCTACTCCTTCTGCCAATGCCTTCATACCCATTAAGCGCGCCATTGATAAATTGGAGCTGATTATGTATTTAGCTTTGTCGGATTTATTGACGTCGAAGCCGCGAAGAAATTTCATATCGAATTTAATCGTGTCAAAGTTGTAATCTTTCAGAACATTCAATGACGAATACCCCGAGCCAAAATCGTCCATCCATACTTTATAGCCAAGCGCGCGGAATTTCTCTATGCCTATACGTAAAACTCTTGGGTCTTCATCGTTGACGCTCTCTGTTATCTCAATGTTTAACATACTGCGGGGAATGTTCTTGAGTGTTACATAGCTATCGATCTCTCTGGTTATGTCGCAAAGTTCAAAGTCCAAGCGTGATAGGTTAATCGAGGTTGGAAAGTAAGGCAAACCATTATCGCGGCGTTCACACATTTCTCTACATACTGTTTTCACTGCATAAAGGTCAACTTTTTGAATCTCCCTATATTGTTCAAGCGTCGGGATAAATTCGTTTGGAGGTATGAGGCCAAGTTCAGGGTCAAACCAGCGGGCCAAAGCTTCGATCTCGCAGATTTTTCCGGTTGAGATATTAATGATTGGCTGATATAAAATTTTTATGTAGTCATTTTTTACTGCACTATCAAGGTGATCAAGAATGTGTTGCTGCAAAGCTAACTCTCGGCTCATTTTTTCCTTGAAGATACATACGCTGACGTTGTGATTTTTACGAATGCTATCGCAAGCAAGTTTAGCACGATCACAAGCTGTTCTGATGTCCTCATAGCTTGACGGGAAATAAATTCCAGCTCTCAATCGAAGCGTAACATCTTCATGAAGAGAGTATAAATATTCCTGTACCATATCAATATTAATCTCAACAGTTGCCCAATCGGTCAAGACTACGAAACTATCATCAGAGAATCTGGCCAAGGTGCTTTTGGTAAACACAGAACCTAAGATCATAGCGATCTCCCTTAGAACCTCGTCCCCTCGTTCAAAGCCGAACCTGTTGTTGAACATTTTGAAGTTGTCGAGATTGAACCAGATAACAGCGAAGCCTCCTTTACCGTCTTGAAGAATTTTTTGTGATTGTTTATGAAAAGAGTTACGGGTGAGAAGGCCGGTTAAAGCGTCAGTCATGAATCATTTCACGAAATCAAATAAATTTAAGCCTACTTCCTCGTTAAATTTGCGTTCGACGATACCTTCCGATAATTCAACGATCATTTCACAGGTCGCACTCACTACAGCACGAGTCAGATGACCTCCGAAAACTTGGCCTTTAGAGTCTCCTGCGCTCATGTGAATGTGCAAATATACTTGGCCTTCTTTGGTTGTAACGGTGCCCCATAAGCTTGTGATCTCTGCGGGAAACTTGAAAGCGTTCTTGTGATATTTTTTCTCCACCACGTCAAACAATCCGACCTCAAAATCATCAACGGCCCCAAGAGCTTTTACTTCAGCCAATGTGATTTTCTCGTCCTCGCAAAATTTTTCGAGCGTGGACATAATTTCTTCGCCCTTATCGATTCTCACAAAATATTTATTTCCAAAACGTCTGAATTGCATAGTAGATTACCTCCATTGTTAGATTTACATTATACAGCCTCACTTAATTTGTTGGCTCCCAATCATTATCGCCCAAAACTTTCAGCCAGACTCCTTTTTCATCTTTGGAATTTTGTTTAGGTTTAGAGCTAGCTTCAGCGCCACCAAGTCGCACATCAACGCTAGGGGAAGCAACTTTTGATCTTATCTTATCCCTGACTCCGTCCTCACGTTCTGTATAAGTTAGGTGATAGCCAACATACCAAGCTCTTTTTGGGTTATTGCTGCTCAGGTTTTTTGTGTACGTAAAGACTCCGTATTTTCCTCCTTCGGATAACTTGTTATTATCTGTCTTGATCTCAAATTCATTATCACCATCGATATAACTCGCTATTTCGGCTAAAGCGTTGGTATTATTCTGAATGAGTGTTGAAGTAGATTCTCCGGGCATTGTAATTCTTTCGTCGCTGCCGATTAAATCCATGTGTTCTTTACGCCATGTCAACGTAGCCATTTTGAGTGCGTAAAGATTGTTAATGATTCGTGAGGCTTCTGCGGAAGCTGTCATAGAGACGGAAGAAATAACAAAGACTGATGATAGTATACCGAGGACGGCCATAATGATTAATAGCTCAATCAGCGTAAAGCCCTTGTTGTTATAGCTTGACTTCAACTTAATTTCCCCTCCGTTGTTATTTGGTTATGTTCTTCGATGAAAATCTGAATGCTTCCATAAAAACGTTGGCTTTGACGCCGTCATATTCGCCTGATGAACCGTCCCCGCTAAAGTTATACCAAAGAAGGCCGGCAGATTTTGCTCTAGCTTTCAATTTTTGCTTCAATTTGGTTTCTTGTTTAGCGTCGTTTTTCTCAGATATACCGTAAACTACATAACATACAGTATTGCTATACCCGACATAGATCGAATATCCGCCTATAGGAGCATAATAATCGTCTGCGCCTCTCTTATTTTTTGGATCAGTAGAATCCCAACTTGAGAAAGTCGATCTAGCTTTATTAATTTCGAGGCTGGAATTACTCATGTATTTCGCAAATTCCGATGGGTTATTCATCAAATAGTCATGTACTCTTATGAGGCTGCCATCATTCGTTCTCAACCAAAATTCCACTTTGCTTTGTTTTTCATTCACTTCAATCCGCTTGTAGTTATCGAGATACCACGCATTAGCAGCCTTTGCAAGCATATTCATATCGCTGATTATTTTCGTAACTTTAGCTGTCGTTACTGCTTCAGTGCTGGAAAGCATTATCGCAGTGGCCAAGATTCCAACCACTACGATAACGATTAGTAATTCAATCAGAGTAACACCTTTGTGCCTCATAACTGCCTTCTTCATATTGCGTCAAAATCCATTCCACCCAGTAAAGCTTGCTGCTTCATGTGGAGACATTCCGCTTGCTGTTAATCGCTCATATATCGAACGCTTTTCTTCTTCACGTCCTTCTGCTCTACCCTCCGCGCGTCCTTCTGCGCGACCTTCTGCGCGTCCTTCTGCGCGACCTTCTGCGCGTCCTTCTGTGCGTCCTTCTGTGCGTCCTTCTGTGCGACCTTCCTCACGACCTTCCTCACGACCTTCCTCACGACCTTCTAAGAAACCTACATCAAATTCATTCAGCAACAACATATATTCTCGCCTCCATTTTGTGTTGTCCTTAGCCTCGTTGATTCTTTCATCTAACGTTTTGATAAACGAATCGTTAAGCTCATCAGATTTTATCCTGCCTGCTACAAAATCCAAGAACCGCTGTAATTCTGGGGTTACATCGTTCATTGTTCCCTCTGTGTTCAGGAAAATTGTATAGGCTCCGTCCTTCAATTCTATCTCTTTATCTTCCTCGCAGTAATTATGAAATGTGTATACATGTCGTCCTTTACCAAATAAATCGAATGTACAGATAAACACAACATAAGTTTCGGGTAATTCTCCATATCGTCCTGAAGTTTTCAACGTATTCACATTCATTGCGTCCATTCCGATTACTATGTGATATGCCCTAGGTCTTCTCACTAAATCCGATAATTTGCGCTTCTGGACTTCAATATCCAACACGCTGCGAGCTATCTTCGTATAAATATCAAGCCTTATTCCCCTTACATGCAACGCTAGCTTCAGAGTTTTCTGGGGTTCGGCAGGCTCAAGTTTCTCAACGTCCAACGCAGGGAGAATTCTATGTATCATTTCTTTACATAGTTTTGGGTCAGACATTATCTTACAAAACAAAAAATCGTCCGCCAATGTAAGAGACTGCCATTTTTGTTCTCGCTGCTGTTCAATTTGTTCAAGTGTAAGATTTTCTTCAAACATTCTCATTCTGTCTCTACAAAAAACCGGGCATTGAACTTCAACACCCGGCTATAGTTTGCAAATTGTTTATGGTTAACTACTTTGCTTCTACTGGAGCTGCCTGCATTTCAGCAAGTGCTTTGTAGGTCTCGTAACGTTCTTTCGCTTCAGCCGCGTTTCTGTCGAATAATTCGTCAGCAATATCTGGGAACCCGAGCTTGAGTGATGAGTAACGTACTTCACCGAGCAAGAACTCTTTGTAATCGGACTTCGGAGCCTTGCTATCAAGCGTGAACGGATTCTTACCCTGTGCAATGAGATCCGGGTTGTAGCGATATAAGTGCCAGTAGCCTGCTTCAACTGCGAGTTTCGTGCGTTCCTGGGTCTTGCCCATTCCGGCGCGGATACCGTGGTTAATGCAAGGTGCGTAAGCAATAATCAATGACGGGCCTTTGTGAGCTTCAGCTTCTTTGAGAGCCTTCATCAACTGGTTCTTGTCTGCCCCCATACCAACCTGTGCTACGTAGACTGTTCCGTAGGTCATCGCCATACGTCCAAGATCCTTCTTGCGTGTACGTTTGCCGCTTGCTGCGAATTGAGCGATAGCTGCTGTAGGAGTTGATTTTGATGACTGACCGCCGGTGTTGGAGTAAACTTCCGTGTCAAGTACAAGGACGTTGACATCTTCGCCGCTTCCGAGTACGTGATCGAGTCCGCCGTAACCAATGTCATAGCCCCAGCCGTCTCCGCCGATGATCCATACTGACTTCTTGACGAGGTAATCATGATATTGAGCGATTGTGCAGAACTCTTTCTGAGCCGCGTCACTTAACGGTGCGTGTTCATGTTCCTCACAGCCACAGCAGCAGAATACTTTCTCAAGCAACTCTTCAACTTTTGCAGCAGCCTCTACTGAAGCCTCGCCATTCTCGTGAACATCAAGCCAGCCCTGTAAGACTTCTTTGTCCTCTGCTGGTACGTCGTCCATAGCGATAAGATTCTTTGCCGCAGTCGTTAAGTAGTTGACCATGACGTTAAGAGAAAGTTTCATTCCCATTCCGTACTCTGCAGCGTCCTCGAACAATGAGTTACCCCAAGCCGGGCCGTGTCCGTTAGCATCAGTTGTGTAAGGCATTGAAGGTGCTGAACCGCCCCAAATTGATGAACAACCTGTAGCGTTGGCAACGATCATTCTTGAGCCAAATAACTGTGTGATTAATTTCGCGTAAGGAGTCTCGCCGCAACCTGCACAAGCTCCGCTGAACTCGAATAACGGTCTCTGGAACTGTGAGCCCTGTACCGTGAACTTGTCGCCAGCGTCTTTCTTGTCTGCAACGTCTTCAACTGCGAATGTCCAGTTATCAACCTGATCAAGCTGTGTAGCAGTCGGTTTCATCTCAAGGGCTTTGACCGGGCAAATGTCTGCACAGTTTCCACAGCCTAAGCAGTCAAGAGCATCAACCTGCATCTTGTATTTGTAGCCAGCAGCTTTGAGTTTCGGGGCCTTAACGTCAACTGCTCCAAAGTTCGCCGGGGCAGCAGCCTGTTCAGCAGCGTCAAGCAAGAACGGTCTAATAGCAGCGTGCGGACATACCATTGAACACTGGTTGCACTGGATACACTTTGCACTATTCCATTCAGGAACGTTGACAGCGACTCCGCGTTTCTCAAATTTCGATGTGCCTGCTGGGAAGTGGCCGTCTTCATAACCGTCAACGAATGCGCTTGAAGGTAATGTGTTGCCCTTCTGTGCGTTGATTGTCTCGACCTGGTAGCTAATGAATTCAGGAACATATGAAGGCATACCCGGTTTGACTTTCTTAACGTCCTCGGCTGTCTTCCATGATTCAGGAACCTGAATCTCAACGATTCCGGCAAGTCCTGCATCAACTGCGGCATAGTTCATGTTGACGACCTTTTCGCCCTTGCGTCCGTATGAGTGTACGATTGCTTCCTTCATGTATTTCACAGCGTCATCGATTGGAATAACGTTGGCAAGTTTGAAGAATGCCGACTGCATGATCGTGTTTGTACGTGAACCAAGTCCGAGTTTCTGTGCCTCGTCAACGGCGTTGATTACGTAGAATTTGCAGTTGAGGTTAGCAAGTTTGCGCTTCAAGCTGGCTGGTAAATGCTCCTCCAATGCCTCAAGGGTCATCCACTGAGTATTAAGTAAGAACGTTCCGCCCTCTTTCATGCCCTGGAGTAAATCGTACTGATTGACGTATTCCTGCTTGTGGCATGCGATAAAGTCTGCGTGGTCAATGAGGTAGGTTGACTTAATCGGGGATTTTCCGAAACGTAAGTGGGACATTGTGATACCGCCGGACTTCTTCGAGTCATAATCGAAATAGCCCTGTGCGTACATGTCAGTGTGGTCACCGATAATCTTGATTGAGTTCTTGTTAGCTCCGACTGTACCATCTGAACCAAGTCCCCAGAATTTGCAGCAAACTGTTCCTTCTGCAGCGGCGTTGATGTGTTCGTCAGGGATTAATGAGCTGTCGTTTACGTCGTCAATGATTCCGAGTGTGAAGTTGTTGCGAGGCTCAAAGAGTTTCAAGTTATCAAACGTTACTTTGATGTCGCTCGGTGTTGTATCCTTTGAACCAAGGCCATAACGTCCGCCAACGATCTTCGGGGCTTTGTCATTGCCAACGAATAATGAGCAAACGTCTTCATATAACGGGCCGCCAAGTGCTCCAACTTCCTTAACTCTGTCAAGGACTGCAATAGCTTTTACGGTTGCCGGGAGTGCTCTGAAGAAATACTTAGGTGAGAATGGGCGATACAGGTGAACTTCAACAACTCCGACTTTCTCGCCGCGTGCGTTGAGGTAGTCAACTGTCTCTTCGATTGCCTGGCATACTGAACCCATTGCTACGATTACACGATCTGCATCAGGGGCTCCGTAGTAACTGAACGGGTGATACTCGCGTCCGCAAATGCCCTTGATGTCGTTCATGTACTTGGCAACGATGTCAGGTACTTTGTCATAGAAAGGCTGTGAGGCTTCTTTAGCCTGGAAGAATATATCGGGGTTCTGTGCTGTGCCTTTCGTGTAGGGCTTCTCGGGTCTCATTGAACGATCTCTGAAAGCTGCGATAGCGTCATAGTCAACGAGTTTTGCTAAGTCTGCATAGTCGAAGGTGTCAACTTTCTGAATCTCGTGTGAAGTTCTGAAACCATCAAAGAAATTTAATACTGGTACGCTTGATTTAATAGCTGTTAAGTGAGCTACTGCGGCCATGTCGTGAGCTTCCTGTACTGAACCGCCGGCGATCATCGTGAAGCCTGTCATTCTTGTTGACATAACGTCGCTGTGATCTCCGAAAATTGAAAGCGCGTGCATTGCTATAGCTCTTGCTGTAACATGGAAGACACCGGGCAATAATTCTCCAGCGATCTTGTACATGTTAGGGATCATGAGTAACAAGCCCTGTGATGCTGTGTAAGTGCTTGCTAATGCTCCTGCTGATAACGCACCGTGACAAGCTCCTGCGGCGCCTGCTTCGCTCTGCATTTCAGTAACTTTTACAGTATGACCGAAAATATTTTTGCGACCGTGTGCTGCCCACTCGTCAATATGCTCGGGCATAGGTGATGAAGGTGTAATAGGATAGATTGTGGCCATTTCGGAAAAAGCGTATGCAACGTGAGCGACTGCTTCGTTTCCGTCCATAGTTTTCCAATGTCGTTTGAATGCCATGAAAGAAAAACCCTCCCTCTAAATTTTCTTATATAAACACTAATATGCGTGCAAGTATTCTACTACAAAATTTATGAATGATACAATACAATACAATCACTAATTAATCGCAGGGAGGTAAGAATTTAATGCTCGAAAAAGTGATTGATGATTATATTCGTGAATTGCCCGAAAAAAATTGCTGTTGGTTCAATCGCAAGTGGCTGAAGGCAAAAGAATTTGGGGAGCTTGCGAATAACGTCACAGAGATTCTCAAAGCTTCGGGCTTGACTCCGGGACAAAGGCTAGCTGTGTTGATGCCAAATAGCCCTGTAATGTTGGCTGTTATGTACGCAACTTGGAAGCTTGGCGGCGTGTTTTGTCCGTTGAACGAGAAGACGGGAGAAATATCACTCATAAAGACTCTCGGACTCTTGAAACCTTTTGCTGTAATTCTATCTGATGGAGTCAAGATTGAACTTGAGGACGCGTTGAAAAATTCCGGCTATGTCTGCTCTAGATTCGGCACTGAAAATTTGACTGGCAACGAAAATTTCAAAGGGGTAACTGCTCCGGCTGATGACTTCGATAAAACGCTGGCGGTTATCTTCTCAACTTCAGGGACAACTGGCGATCCAAAAGCTGTGCCATTGACTCACGAGAACATTCTCGACAACGTAAAGGCTTGCCTAGAAAAGCTCGTTGACTTAACCCCGGATAATTCTTTGTTGAACGTGCTGCCTAATTTCCATGCGTTCGGGTTCACGGTGTGCTGCGTGTTGCCATTCGTCCTAAAAGCGTCGCAAGTTCTTGTTGCAAGTTTCATGCCACCGTCAAACACTCTTAAGGCCATTGAGGAAGCTAAACCCGATGTGTTATTACTCGTGCCAACGATGATTGGATTCGCTGCGTCAATGCTGGAGCGTCAGGGGAAAAAATTAACCGGCATAAAAGTTTTGATAGCTGGCGGAGATAAATACAACACTAAAATGGACGACAGAGTAACAGCCGCTTTCGGGGTACAACTTATTGAGGGCTACGGAATTACGGAATGTTCACCGGTCTTGTCAGTCAATCCGACTCCCGCAGTCAGAAAACTTGGAACAGTCGGCCCCGCTCTACCACGTTTTGAATTAAGGCTTAAGTCAGAAAACGGCGAGGAGTTACCGATTCCTGGCGATGGCGTTTTGTGGTGCAAAGGTCCAAGCGTGACTCCAGGCTACTATCATGCGCCGGAGATTAATCACGAGAGATTCATTGATGGCTGGTTCAACACCGGCGACTATGTCAAGATTGATGAGGACGGTTATATAAGCATTCTTGACCGCGTTACAGACATTATCATTGTCGGAGGATTCAACGTTTACCCGCAAGAAGTCGAGTCGATTTTGTCAGAGCATCCGGCCGTAAATACTGCTGTAGTAGTCGGAACTCCCAATGACATGAGCGGCGAAGTACCCAAGGCATTTATCATCAAGGAAAAAGATTCAGAAATAACAGAACGTGAGCTTGTGAATTTCTGCAAGAATCGTTTATCACATTACAAAGTCCCCAGGGCCATAGAATTTGTTGAGAGCCTGCCAATTTCAGCGACAGGAAAAATTTTACGACGTGTATTGCGTCAACAGGAAAGAGAGCGCGAAAAGAACTAATGAGGCTTGAGAACATCATCATTCCTAACTTACAGAATGATAGTGAGAAAAATTGTTACTGGTGGGACGGAAAATGGTACACACGTAAAGATTTGCTTGCTATCGTTGAGAATTGCGAAAACGTTTTGAGGGAAGCTGGCTTTACCCGGGGTCAGAAACTCGTTGTTATGCTGAAGAACTCCCCGTTAATTCCGGCGTTGTCATTGGCATGTTGGAAGCTTAGCGGAATCTTTTGCCCGATGAACGAGAGAGCAGGACTTGAATCTCTCACAGGGACGTTTAACCTAATAAAGCCGTTTGCAGTGGTATCTGAACACGAAATCCCAGAGCTTGCGGAGTCTTGGCCGTGTATCACATGCAACCTTAACGATGTAACAATTCCAGCCTTCACAGGAAAAACTCAAGAGCCTGATTCAGAGGATTACGCCGTCATATTTGCGACTTCAGGAACAACAGGGATGCCCAAAGCCGTGCCATTAACTCATGGAAACTTGATAAGCAACTGTAAAGCTACGAAACAACAAGTGTACCCGCTTAATGAGAACGATACGTTTTTGACGGTACTGCCAAATTTTCACTCGTTCGGATATACATGCGCTACAATGCTTCCTCTTTCGATCGGGGCAAAACTTGCTATAGTCCCTTCGTTCCTTCCTCCGGCACAAACTATAAGAGCCATTTCCGACGCGCCTACTACAGTAATGTATATTGTCCCGGCTATGCTTTCGTTCTTGTTGATGTCAGTTGAGAAAGGCAAGATCCCCGCGAAAATTCTTTCACGTCAAAGCGTTATTTGCACTGGCGGAGATAGATTGAATCCCAACGTTCATAAGCAAGCACTAAAACTTTTGGGACGGGACATTATGGAAGGTTACGGCCTAACAGAAACTTCCCCGGTCGTATGTATGAATCACGATTGCGAGACTCAACATTCAGGGACTTCGGGGCCATTGATTCCGGGTTACGAGTATAAGCTGAAGAATCGTGACGGAGAAGTCATAACTGACAAGGACAATAAAGAGGGCATTTTATGGATCAAGGGGCCAAGCATTACACCAGGATATTTGCACGCACCGGAAATCACGGCTGAAAGATTCGACTCTGAAGGTTTCTTTAACACAGGCGATTACGTTCGATTTGATGAAGATGGCTACGTTTCTATTCTTGACAGAGTCACTGATATTATTATCGTCGGAGGCTTTAACGTTTACCCGCAGGAAGTCGAGAAAGTTTTAGCGGAACATCCGGCTGTACATCAGGCTGTGGTTGTTGGAATGCCACATGATATTAACGGACAAATCCCAAAGGCTTATATCTTGCTTGAAGACGGAGCTGAAACCAACGAGAGGGATATTATAAAGTTTGCGAAAGAACATTTAGCACATTTCAAGGTCCCAAGAGCTGTAGAATTTGTTAGCGAGTTTCCATTATCAGGAACGGGAAAAATTTTGCGGAGAGTTTTGCGAGATAGAGCGGCTGGTAAATAAAATAGAGTCCCCCGAGTTATTAGCTTGGGGGATTCGTTTTAGGCTTAGGATTTTTGGGGCGTTTTCGTCGATAATTTGCCTTGGATTTAGATTTAGACTTGGAGGATTCGTTTAAGGGTTGCTTATCCTTTTTAGTAGCTGGTTTAGATTTCACAACGTCTTTGAGTTCCAGTCGTTTCTCTCGTGTTCTTTTTCGTTCAGCTCTTTCCTTCAACATTGCTATACGTGCCGCCGCAGCTTTCTTTTTCTCCAAAAGCTCTTTGTCCTCGCCCCATTCTTCGCCTTGCAAGACAGCCTCTTTGAAGTCCGGAAACTCTTCAATCGAAATTGATACAAGCCTACCGTTTGGGAAACGTACGTTCACGCGTTCAGTGCCAAGTTCGACGCTATCAAGCACATAAATTCCATGTTCAGTTTTGATTTTTGCACCAGGCCCAGGGAGTTTTGACCATAATTCGGTGTAATTCTCTTTCTCGTACGACATACAGCACATTAATCGGCCGCATAAGCCTGAAATTTTTATTGGATTTAAGGCTGAACGTTGTTCCTTGACGATTTTAATACTTATCGGGGAAAATCCTCGCAGCCAATAACTACAACAGCATGGCCTTCCACATGAAGATATACCCTTGACTATTCGTGCCTCGTCTCTAATACCAACCTGTCGCATTTCGATTCTAGTTTTAAATTCGTGTGCAAGATCCCTCACGTATAATCTAAAATCTACGCGTTGTCCGGCCGTGAAGTAGAAATACATTTTTTTGCGGTCGAGCATGTATTCAACGTCCACAAGTTTCATGTTGAGCTTATGATCCTGCAAAATCTCTCGCGCAATCAACAAGGCCTTATCCTCTTCACGCTTACACATGTAATAAAATTCTATGTCTCGCGCGTTGGCTTCCCTCACAAATTCAACTTCATGCAGCATTGTTTGTGTACTGTCCTCAAATGTTGAAGTCGCTAGTTTATATTTCTCCTGTTGTTCCTCTGAAAGCATTCCGCCGGGTAATCCCATTTCGTAGCCTCGTGAGGTCTTCAACAGAACCCATTTTGAGTTCAAGCTATCTGTATCGACTTTAGTTAGGCCTAAATATCTTGGCTTACCAAAGATCGTTAAATATACACTCATAAATATTTCCCTCTTTTAACGTTAAGATTATTATGTCGCACAATAACGGGACGGCTAAAATTTTTTTGCTTGCTATGATTCGTAATCGTTCAATTATTGGCGCGTTAGGTTGTCTCTGTGATAAAGCGTAATTTGCCCAAGCCTCTAAATCGTTTATTACTGAATCGACTTCAGCTTTACGAGATCTTGCTAGCCATTGGAGCCACTCTGACTCATTGCTAGGCATTTTGTAAGATTGTGTTTGTTCCTGGGAGATTAAGACACTGTAGCGGGATCTGCTTTTTAACGTCGGCAGAAATAATCTTCCGTCCTCCATTAAGAACAATATATAAGCATGCGTGGGAGGTTCTTCAGCGAGTTTCAGGAGGCTATTAGCAGCGGCTACCAACAATTTATCAGCACACATAACCACGCCCAAACGTTTTGACGCTTCCATGGGTTTCAACGCGATATTTTCAATAAAGCCTCGTGTAGTGTTAGAGTACTCCTCGTCGGTCATGGTGTTGCTATTTCCGATTCGCGCGGCCTTATCGCTGGTACCGATTACCAACAAATCCGGGTGCGTAGGTCTGTAACTTCCAAGAACTTTTTTAGCAAGAGCCTCTATGATTTCGTTGTGCCATTTCACGGGAGCAACTATGGCTCTACAGTGGGGCATTTCCTCGCGCAATATCTCCTGCCACGTTACATTAGTAGCGAGATCAGACAACCTTTTATTTCCTCCATTATGGCCAAGGCTTTTGTCCTGTTTCCCTCGTAGATAAACGCCTCTTCAAGTTCGTCCATGGCTTTTTCCGCACGCTCAATCGTGATATACATTTTACGGTCAGTTTTTCGCCAACGCATATCACGTTTGATTCGCATTCCTTGGGCTGCACGCTTCAATAACTCATGCAAGACGGCTCTATATTCTTCAATCAACCGTCCACCAGGAAACACTGATAACCTGTCAGATAGTTCATAAAGCTGATCCAATAATTCCTCAAGCTCCGTGGACTCCATTGCGGCCTCAAAGCTAAAAGCTGAAGGAGTAATTGCGCTTGCCGGGTCAGTGTGTCGTCCAGTCTGTGAACTTCCGTATTCAACTCGTGGCTGTGAACTTTGAGCAGGCTCTGAACCTCGTCGCTTTATCTGAATGGCACACATTCTGTAATCCTCTTGAAGACTTGTGCTTCGTCAAGGCCGTCGCAATTTATTATTATGCCCGTGAAATTAGCTCGATAAAAATCGCTGACTTTGGTAATCAATCTCAAGCCTTCAGCCTCGAATTTATCATTATGATTGTTGCGAGCGAGTACTCGTGAAAAAGCTATCTCAGGATCTATATCAAGCAAAATTTTTACGTCAGGTTCAGGAAATTTACATGCCGCTATTAATTCTTTAACGTGGTCGATATTCAGAGCTTGGCCCGCAGATTGATAAGCCAATGTTGAGTCATTGTAACGTTCGCAAATTATATTCTCATTAGCTTTGAGGGCAGGGGCTATAACTTTGTCAACGTGTTCAGCTCTATCAGCCAAGAACAACAATAAATCCGAGAGCGTGCACAAATTTTTGTTGCCCAATATCAACTCGCGCAATACATATGGCTCAGCAGTCCTTATAGTTTTTCGTCCAGTTTTAGTTTCAAGCCATTCAGCTAGCTTTGAAGATTGTGTGCCTTTTCCTGATCCGTCTACGCCTTCTATTGTGATAAACATTTATTTCTCCGTGTCAATTCGTATAATTCGCTTCATCATGCCGCTAATGAAATATTCAGAGCTGTAGATTCCAAGACTGCCTTCCTCGATTCGTCGTGATTTAGTCTCGCTCAAAAATTCTTGCTCTTCTGGTAATAAGTCATCGTCGGTAGAATTTGCGCCTGATTTTTTCGATAACGCTTTGCTCAAAGCATTGCCTAAATTGTCGCTATTGAGTTCCAGAATCAACTCGTTATTAGAATCGGCGGCCTTGAACTCGGTCAGTAATCTCTCAAGGCTGTCTATAGTTTTATACCCCTCATTAATGGCTGTCTGCGGCATAGGCTCTTCGCTACCTCCACGAACGATCAATTCACTTACGCCGGAGGCATCGTCAGGGATTTTGAGCTTGAATTTACGTTCTATAGTTTCAGTTCTCCAGGCTCGCAACGTAACACTGATTTCAATTTCTTCACCTGGCTTGGCTCTGCTTACTGTGTTCACGTCCTCAATGCGTAAAATTTTTGGCGCCTGCGTTGCTTCAACAGTGAGAGTAAAACCGACCGGTAATATCTGTGTAAATGGTTGAGTTAGATACGCGCTTATCATTTCCACAGTGTCCTTAAAGGCTACGTCGATAACATTGCTATCGGAGTAAAATATATCGCTCCTTGCCCAACCGTTGGGAATATTTCTGCCATCGACTCTAAAGTTCACTGACATTGTGCCTTGACCTTTTCGTCCCCAAGCCTCACTAACAAGGCCGCTATAGATTCCTTCAATCAACTTTGCCCCCAAAAATTCATCAGCGACAACGCGAAATTTATACGTATGATTCTTATCCGTGTCAAGATTCTTGAACCTAAGCTCAACAGGAATAAACGTGGGGAAAATTCCAGCTTGACCGGCTATTGCGACCTCGCGATCCTGATTAATAACGCCATTGATATACAACGGTGTAGCTAACTTAAATGGAAATTCGGAGCTGTTGATCGTCTCATGAATGAAAGCTCGTGCGCTTGGATAATTTACTTGGCCCCTGTCGAGAAACTCATGACCAAAGGCTAAAAATTTTCCGTTCGTTGAAGTTGCCGTTACTGTTCCTACTGCTGAGAGCTCAACATCTCCCCACACCAACAAAGCGGCTACGGCGTCCCCGGGCTTGAATTTATCGCTGCTTATTTCTAGATTGTGAGAGCTTAACGCACCTTGAGAAAGATTTAGGCCAAGAGTTTTGCTTAGTCTGGACAACGAACTAGGCTTAATTCCTGAAACTGTCGCATATGATAATAAATTCGCGTCGTGAGTCTTCAGAGTGTTACACATTGCTTCAATAGGGATAATCATTGCTAAAGTTTGATCGCTATTTTCCCAACCGCTTCTAACCGCGCCGATTAATTTATTATTCACGTAAACAGGTGAGCCTGACATTCCTTGAGCAAGTTTATATTTTCCCATGAGCTTCACTAGAATCATGTCAAACGGTTTTCCAGGGATAACGCTTAAAATTCTTACGGGCAATTTCTCTGGATCAAGGCCTTTTATCACGGTCAACATATGGCCATTCATTCCGGGTTTAATTTCTAGTAACGGCATAACAGGCTGTGAAGGAGTAAAAGCTAGCGACGAACTCGCAAGCATTAATAGCAGCATCAACGCCACAAAAATTTTCTTAAACATTTCCTTTAGCCTTCTGTCGTAAATATTCCATGATGAAGTTGTTTATATCACCGTCCAAAACTGCTTGAATATTTCCGGCCTCGTAATTTGTCCTGTGATCCTTTACCATTGTGTAAGGGTGCAACACATAAGATCTAATTTGACTTCCCCATGTTGACTCTTTTTTCTCGCCAACGATCCCACGTAATTGGTCCTCTCGTTCCTGTAAAGCAAGCTCGTACAATCTGCTCTTCAAAACGTGCATAGCTGTTTGTCTGTTCATTAATTGGCTGCGTTCATTCTGACAAGTTACAACGATTCCGGAGGGTATATGAGTAATTCTCACGGCCGAGTCTGTTCTGTTGACGTATTGACCACCTGCACCGCTTGCTCTGAAAGTATCAACCTTCAAATCTTCCGGCTTAATTTCAATATCAACATCATCGCTAAATTCTGGAGATACTAAAACGCTTGCAAAACTCGTGTGCCTTCTATGGGCAGAATCGAACGGAGAAATTCTCACGAGTCTATGAACTCCTCTTTCAGCTTTCAGGAATCCATAAACATGTGAGCCGCTTATCATAACAGTAGCACTTTTTATTCCGTCGCCTTCGTCAGTGATTGCTTCGATAACGTTTGCTTTGAATCCCTCACGCTCACAATAACGCAGATACATTCGCAGCAACATTCCCGCCCAATCTTGAGAGTCAAGGCCTCCGGATCCGGCGTGCACCATTAAGATAGCGTTGGAATTATCATAAGGTTCATTGAGCAACAACAATAAGCTAGCGTGTTCAAGTTCCTGTCTCAAAGTTTTTGAGCGCGCGAAAAATTCTACTTCGAGTTCAGCGTCTTCAGTATCGCGCAATAATTCCTCCAGGGCGGCCAAGTCCTCATACTCTGACTCCATGTTCTTGAGAGTGTCAAGACGTGAATTTATATCGGCAAGTTCTCGTAGTGTGTCTTCATGGCCTTGTGAAGCCCAAAAATCCGGCTGTGAGGTTATGGCTGTAAGCTCTTTAGCGCGTCGCGTTAATACCGGTAAGTCAAAGGCTGTCCTGCATTGCCTGTGTTAAAGCGTGCAGTTCTTCCAGTTCCGATTTAATACTTTGATTCATGTATAAAGTTAAAGTCCTTTCATTGACATACTCCCCCATGCCCAAAGGCAGGGGATTCTAGCATCAACAACGCTGCCGGATTGCTCCGGTCTTACTGC
>ERZ842401.577-NODE-577-length-53172-cov-13.876593_pt1 | contig 53172 bp, 45 predicted proteins | sample MGYA00521270_ERZ842401 | MGnify/ENA primary metagenome ERZ842401 (study PRJEB31892, sample SAMEA3878208) | bioreactor metagenome | biome: Moose rumen | place: Sweden | collected 2011-10 | study: EMG produced TPA metagenomics assembly of the PRJEB12797 data set... | reverse complement strand
TTGGCAATTTTTCCACTCGAGACTCACTCCTGTTTTTTCGAAAAAAGTGCACCTTCTGAGCACCTATCGTGCGGACAGCGTGCTCTCTAATCCCTATGTTCCATACGTTCTCTTTTTACGGCCATTGAGTGTCCTTATCCCGCCAACGAGTTAGGAATAAACTATTGAACACTTCCGATCTAATAGCGCCAATCAACCACTCTCGCGCCACTTCCATATCGGACATGTAAAATGATGATTATTAAGATTCATCAATTCAAAGATTCACATAAAAATATGAGATCTATGCCTTAAAACAAAAGCAAAAACCCTTTGCGGTTGCCAGCCTATAGCATTGGTCATAGATATTTTTCAAATCATTTATCAGGGTAAATACATGTAACACCATCGGGAACGAGAATAAGCCTTTCGTGCTCTTCGAAAGATGGGGATAGGACACTCCACGAGGGATGGTTGTATTGTTCAGCCAGTTGGATGTCCGCTAAATCGCATAAGGTATAATATATATTATCGCCATTCAGTTTGGCTTGCTTGCGAGAAAGCGCATTAGAAATCTTACCTGCATATACTTCTCTATATGAATCCGACCACCAAAAGATAAATGGTACATGATATTCTTGAATACATGGCGTGCAATTTCCTCCGTGTCCAGCACCCCCTTGACTTATATCTTCGCCGTGATCTGAGACGAACATAAATGCCGAAATGGTATTCGGGCGATCGATTTTGTCAATAATTGACGATAAGATGTAATCCGTATATAGAATGCTGTTATCATAAGCGTTGATGAGCATCATACTATCGCGTACTAAATCCGCAGGACAATTATTGGAGTTAGGATTGTAGCGTTCAAACTTCTTTTCGTAGTTGGTAAAGAAACTATGATTTCCATAGAACTGCATCATAATAAAGAGTTTATCATGGATTTGCGCCAATGAATCTACGATATGAATCATCGTTTTGTCGCCTGATAAAATTTCTCCATCCTTTACGATATTAGGCACAATAATAAGCGAATCGACACCATCCGAAAGGTACGTCTCATAAGAAAGAAGATTCGTACTACTTACAATGGTAAATACTTTAAAGCCGCACTCTCTAAACGGCTCTATGATAGATCGTTCCGCATAGTTGAGTTCGTAATTATCCGGCGTAGCGCGCGTCACTAATTGCGGAACTGAATACATGGTCAGACAAGCCTGTGAATAGTAGTTGTCAAAGAGTATAAGGTTGTTCTGCTTGGCTTCCAAATGCGGAGTAGTTGAACGATGGTACTTGCCGTTAAGCGACAAATTATCATAGCGCAAGGATTCACCGATAGCAAAGATATAAATCTCTTTTTGCGCGTTTGGAGTTGTACTTCGCGTGGCTCCCATGTTAATATTCTTCATGTTCTCCCACTGTTTCTTGCGTTGCAACGCAGTATGTGCGTTTAGGCATTGGAAGGGCACATTGTATGGCGGCCTATTCCAAATACGATTGTCCACATAGTAGCGTAAAGTTATCTGACCTTTATAAAAACCGAAGAACTTGTATGTGACGAAAATTGGTGTTACAAGCATCATCGCGAGGGCTACATAAGCAGACATTTTGCGGTTGAAAGAGGGCTTATATGACACACATGAAGCAATGCATATAAGAATAAGTGGAATCCAACGGAACACTTCGCGGAAATTAGTGGAGTAAAATTCAGCTGCTTCTTGCGGATTTGTTTTGATAGTAGAAATAATACCTCCCGGCAATAGGTATTCCTTATATAAATCGACCATCGTCAAATCTGTCAGGGCAAGGATTGTGAGAATAGATGTCAGTACACAATAAAGCCATTTCTGGTTGATAAGCGATAATATTGCAATAATTGGCAGCGAGAAAATAAGTCCTGTTACTATGTAACTGATGCCGGAATGATTGATGGCGGCATAAGCGATATTGGGATACAATGGAATGACAGCCAAGCATGTAAGGCTCAGCACACGAAAAAGGATGTTTTTATTCCTCATGATTGATAGCTATTTTGGCGCATAACTATCAATTTCAGCAAATAGAAAAGAAAAGTGAGTATATCTACTCGTGTTCACGGAAGGTCAGGAAATAAACCGCGACTCAACATAGATATACTCACATCGAAATACATCAGTGCAATATGTTGAGACAGGGAAGTTTCTATCACTTCTGTGAACATAATTATTCTAATTCTGTTAAGAAATTAGTTTTCCTGACCTTTTCCTTGATCGCTAAATAATAGTAATGCTTATAATTGTAATATGTCATTGCGCAACGCTTTGCGCTTGTCTTTCTCCGCCTTTAACGTCTCGGAGAGAGGGACGGTTGGATTATTTTGCCTTCCTTTTGCGTTATGCGCTGCCGATAATGGTCTGACTGGTCTCCGTTCTTTTTACGCTATCGGTGTCAGCAGAGTTATTCATCTTCTTTATCTTCTACGAATTCGGTCTCCTCTATTGCAGGGATGGTTACGTCTAATGCTAATTTATCTTGTGCATTAGTTGTCGAAATTACTGATTGACCGATACGACCTTCTATGTTTCTTCGGGTGTCTCTTGCAACAGAGCCTCCTTCTCTGGCTATTTGACGACTTTCTTCAAACGTATTGGGTTTTCGGCTACGAGAGATTGAAGTGGTGGTTACCTCTGCCAACATGTTGAGTACCAATTCTAAATTGGTCATGTTGTCCCGCAAGTTTTCTTTCTTCAAACCCTTTAACTCTTTGTATTGTCGCACAGACATCCCGCTCCATGCACGCGTCATATCGTTAGTTAGGATAGCATATTCTAATTCCTGTTCTATGCCACGGGCTTTCCATTCATCCGTTAATTCCTTGCGCATTTCAATGGATTGTAAACGTTGGTTTATCCATTGATCTGAATAACCTTTTGTACGATAGTAATCGGCAGCCCTCATGATGGCCTTTTCCGGATCGGCAATCTCGTCTAAACGGTCGCTTCCTACTTGTGCTAACCACATCTTCAAAGGCTCGGCTTTCGGACTCGGAATGGATTGTACCAATCGTAAAATATCGCGTGTGGAAAGTACGTCTGTCATGTACTTTTTCCCATCTGCTGCCTCCAATTTCAGGCCGTGACAATTTGTCACGATCTCGCTACCCTCTGCTTTAAGACGTTGTTTTAGTTTGCGCCAATAAGCATTAGGATCTTTCGCCTGCGAACCGGATAGTACGTTGCATACATCAGCAACAGAGAAGTACCATTCCTCTGTTTGACTGTCCCAAATCGTGCGAATCGTTGTCCCTTCGAATAGTTGAAGCTTATTGGTCATAGCTTATATAGATCTTTTTTATGTTTTTGCTTGTATCGGAGTGCTCGGAAGCGCCGTCGCGGAGAGAGGGACTATGTCTTTATGCAACTCTTGTCGCAACTGTTGCGAGATAGTGCCGGTGGTATTCGTTTCCTACGCTCCGACATAGCTGTTAACCGACACATAGTGTCCGACCAAATAATACAAGCCGAGAACTTCCTTGTTTATCAGTTTTGCCACATTGTAGCGGCTCTGTTGGATAGCAGAGCGAATGGCTTTAACGGCTTCTATGTAGTCTGTTCTTGTCAGTTTTTCCAACTCTTTGCAATTTCGTTGCAAAGTTACTACGTTTTTGCGAGATATGCAAGTATTTTGCAAAAAAGCGTTTGCGCAGATTCAACATCAAATGTTTAACTATCTCGTCAAAATTGCTTAAAAAATATGAGCGAAATTTAAATTACCCATTGCCGGAATGTAAGTAAAAAATTTGGCAATTTTTCCACTCGAGACTTACTCCTGTTTTTTCGAAAAAAGTGCACCTTTTTAGCGGACATGTAGCGGACATGCAGCGGACATCGTGCATACTTTGTGCTATAATACACTTATTATATGCATGTTATAGGCACAAAAATGGCCATTTTTACCCTCAATTCACAAAAAAATCACCAAAAAAAATTTGGCAATTTTTCCACAAGAAAAATGTAAGGGACCTCAAGAGAACTTATAAAGAATTTCAAGAGCCATTAAAAACAGTAATAAGCAGCAGTTTCTTCCGTAACGTTCAGTAAGCCTTTAGTAAGGACAGCACAAGGACATCGTAAGCCTACTGACTAATGCTAAAGATGTCCTGTTTCTCCCCGCTCGGCTCCGGGTTTCGTTATCTGTTGTTACTGTTCCTGGTAACTTGCTTACTGCCTCTTAATCAATAGATTTTGCTTTGTTTTATTTTTGTGGTACAAAAAACAAAAAAATGCTTGTGAGGTTGAGAAATGTTTTGTACTTTTGCAAGGAATTTTCATATTGGGAAATAAGCCCTTTTTTATAGGGGTCTGAAATAGAACAACTAAGGTACAAAAAGATGAAAAACGATTTCAAATATCAATTGTTTACGCAGATTTATTTTATCGGTATCGGCGGCATAGGCATGTCGGCTTTGGCAAGATTCTTCTTTGCCAAAGGATACAAGGTGGCGGGCTATGACCGAGCCGAGTCTGACCTGACGCGTGAGCTCAAGAAAGAGGGTATTCCCGTTATCACGGATGAGAGTTTGGATGCCCTGCCTGAATCTTACAAGGATGTGCAGAAAACATGGGTGGTGGTCACTCCCGCCATTCCCTGCAACCATCCCCAACTTCAATGGTTCAAAGAGCATAATTTCCTGGTGCAGAAAAGAAGCGAGGTTCTCGGGCAAGTAACGCGTCAGATGCAGGCACTATGTGTGGCAGGCACCCACGGCAAGACCACCACTTCCACCATTCTGGCGCATCTGCTCTATCAGTCCGAAATCGGCTGCAACGCTTTTCTCGGAGGTATAAGCAACAACTACGGAACCAATCTGCTCCTCTCTCCTGAAAGCAACTATGTGGTGGTGGAGGCTGACGAGTATGACCGCAGTTTTCATCAGCTGACTCCTTACATGTCAGTCATCACCTCCGTTGACCCCGACCATCTCGATATCTATGGCGATGCCAATGGCTTTCGGGAGGGATTTGAGTACTATACCTCTCTCATTCAGAAAGGAGGCGCTCTGCTGCTCAAACAAGGAGTTGACATCACACCGCGGCTGCAAAAAGGGGTCAAACTCTATACTTACAGCGGTTTGCGTGACGAACGGAACGGGCAGACCGACTTCTATGCAGATTGTGTCGTAGTGAAAAATGGCGAGATACGTTTCGATTTTGTAACGCCACAAGAACGCATACAGAACCTTAAACTCGGTGTCCCAGTCTGGGTGAATATCGAAAACAGTGTCGCTGCCATGGCACTGGCTTGGCTCAATGGCGTCAGTGCCAACGAACTCAGGCTCGGTCTCGCTTCCTATAGCGGCATCTATCGCCGTTTCAATATTCACGTCAATACCCCGCAAGTGACTTATATCGACGACTATGCCCATCATCCTACCGAGCTCCAAGCAAGCATCGAGTCTGTGCGCCGACTTTTCCCCGGGCGCAAACTGACAGGTGTCTTTCAGCCGCATCTCTACACCCGTACACGCGACTTCGCCGATAGATTTGCACGTGTTCTTTCTTCCTTGGATGAGGTCATACTGCTGCCTATATATCCTGCACGCGAACTACCCATCGAAGGGGTCAACTCCGAGATGCTGCTTGAGAAAATCACTTGCCCCAACAAACGATTGGTGCAGAAGTCGGAATTGGTGGACATCCTGAGAGACAGAAAAAACGAGGTGATAATGACACTCGGTGCCGGCGATATTGACCGGCTCGTTCCCGAGATAAAAAAAGCACTCAAATAAATATAACACCCAACCACCGTCAAACCCACTTTATGAACCGAACTCTTCGCATAGTGCTGATTGCCGTTGCTGCTACGCTTCTCGCAGCCTATCTGCTGTGGGCGGTGTGTTTTGCTCCCGATGTGAAGGAAGACAAAATATGCCATGGGGTGGAGATAACTATTAAAGACACACTGTCACGGCGCTTCCTGACTTCCAAAGAGGTGCTTCGGACTATACAGGCTGCCGACCTCAACCCGGTCAACGAGAAAGTCAGTGAGATAGATGTGCACAGAATAGAAGAAACGGTGGAGAGTCTGGATGTGGTCAAAAAGGCAGAGTGTTATATTCTTCAGAACGGCAACGTGCGTATCCGTATAGAGCAGCGCAACCCCAAATTCCGCGTCATCGGAGAAGAAAACTATTATGTCGATTCCGACCGCAAAATAATGAACGCCACTTCTCACACTGCCTGCTACGTGCCCGTAGTGACAGGAAGAGTCAGCCGGCGTATGGCGCAGGAAGAACTCTTCGATTTCATTGACTGGATAGAAGACCATGACTTTTGGAATGCACAAATTGAGCAGATCAATGTTACTGCTAACAAAGAAATAGAACTGATACCCCGCATCGGAGGACACGTCATCCTCTTGGGTAAACTCAACAACTATGAAGAGAAACTGCACAAACTGAGTGTATTCTATGCGGAGGGACTGTCAAAAATAGGGTGGGAGGACTATCGTGAGCTTGACCTCAGATACAACAACCAAGTGATAGGTAGAAAGTGATAACGAACGAATTATGACACAAAGAAAAAAAATAAAACCCAAGGAGCGACAACGCAACCATCCTTTAGTAGCGGTGGATTTCGGCGGTAGCGGCATCAAAGTGATGGCGGCTGAGATGCGAGATAACTATTTGCATATCTTAGGTGTAGAACAAAAGGAAAAGTACGGATTCGTTGAGCAAGGTATTGTTGTCCAGACCACGGATGCCGGTACACACTTGTCACGCCTCCTGCATCTGCTCAACAACCGCATCGGCAGAAACGACGAACAACCATTAGACCGTGTCTTTGCCACCGTAGGAGGACGACTCCTGCAGGTGTGTGACGTCTCCGTAAAGCGTAACCAGATAAGCCGTAACTATATCTCACAGCAACTCAAAGACGATATGCTCAACGAATGTCGTCAGAAGATAGAAGGCAAATATCCGCAGATGCGTGTGCTCAGTACTACACCTATCGTCTATATTCTGGATGGCATTGAGCAAGATGACGAACCCTTGCCTACTCAAAAAGCAAAAGAGTTTGAGATTATCTACAATGTCTTTGTCGGCTTGAAAGAACAAGAAGAGAAAACTGTGGCAGGCATTGCACGCGCCAACCGAGATATAGAAGAGTGGTGGGTCAGACCCGAAGCCCTGGCTTCTGCACTCATCGTTGAGCAAGAATCTGAGGAAGGGGCTGCCATTATCGACTTCGGTGCAACCACCACAACACTCAGCATCTTCAAAAACGGACGATTCTTGCACAACCGTGTCATCACCAAAGGAGGCTACGACATTACGCGTGACCTGCAGTCTCAACGTATCAGTTTCCAACATGCCGAGTTGCTCAAATGCAAATACGGAGTGGCAGCCGAGAAATTCGTTACTCAATCTGCCAATTTCAAAATCCCTTGTGCTGAGAAAGAACAAGGTTTTGTGTTGCTCACTTCCGATATGGTGGCTCGCATGATTCAGTTGCGTCTGACGGAGATTCTGACTCCCATCATGAAAGACATAGCACATTTTGAGCAAGACATACAACACGTCTTCATCACCGGCGGAGGCTCTATGCTCAAAGGACTTGTGGACTACGTGCAAGAACTCACACCACTCAAGGTCGAATACGGAAGTCATGAGCAGTGGCTCGACCCCGCTACAGCAGATGAATATTTCGAACCACGCTATGCCTCTTTGGTCGGAACGCTCGCTATGGCGGCTGACTATCGAGAGCACCATGCTGAAGGCGAAGTGAAAGTGGAGAAACATTTTCTTGACGATGCCATCAACAAAGTCAGCAAGTGGGTAGAAATCACCTTCACCGCACAAGAATAGTAAGTTGAAACAAAACAACTTCCAAACAACTTATAAACCTGAACTTGTTTCAGAATCTCGCTACAACAAAACGTGAAATAAAAACAGAAATACCCAATATACTATGAGTGAAATGATACCGGTAATCGATTTACCATTACCCGACGACAGTATAATCAAAGTGTTAGGCGTAGGCGGCGGCGGATGCAACGCTGTCAACTTCATGTATCGGCAAGGCATACGCGATGTGTCCTTCCTCGTTTGCAATACCGACTCCATGGCATTGCAGAAAATGTCAGTTCCGGCACGTCTGCAAATCGGACCCGGACTCGGAGCCGGCGGACATCCCAAAGTGGCGGAAGACTTCGCTGAAGAAAATACGGAACGAATAAAAGACGCCCTGTCTGACGGCACAAAGATGGTCTTTATCACGGCAGGTATGGGAGGCGGCACCGGCACCGGAGCTTCACCCGTGGTGGCTAAAGTGGCACACGACATGGGAATCCTCACCGTAGGTATCGTTACCATTCCTTTCGCTTTCGAAGGCAGAAAAGCCATACAGAAAGCTATGCGAGGTGTGGCTAAACTCGCACAACATACCGATGCATTGCTCGTTATCAACAACGAGAAACTGCGACTTCTTTTCCCCGACCTCGATCTTCCCAACGCCTTCAGCAAAGCCGATGAAGTGCTCTGCAATGCTGCCAAGTCGATTGCCGAAATCATTACCGTTCCTGGCTATATCAACACCGACTTCCAGGATGTCTATAACACGCTCAAAGATGGTAATGTAGCCATCATGAATGTAGGTATGGCGGAAGGCGAAGACCGCATCACCAATGCTATCAACGATGCCCTCAATTCTCCGCTCGTCAATACAAACGATGTGCATGGAGCCAGCCGAATCTTGCTCAATTTCTATTGCTCGCAAGAACATGCCATCCGCATGAAAGAGTTTGAACAAGTGCAACAGTTTTTAGACTCTGTCGGCGACGAGGTGGATGTTAAATGGGGGGCTTCCTACGACGATGAATTGGGCGAAAAAGTGAAAGTGACGATTATCGCCACCGGCTACAGCGTAAGCGATATACCAGGTCTTGACGAGGCGGTGAATACCGAAGTGGCAGAGCCTGCCCCAAAACCCGAACCCACCAAAACCATCGAAGAGGCGATAGATGCTTTCTATCATCCTGAAACACCGCAAGAAAATGCTGAGCCGCAACCCGAAGAGAATGTAGGAAACAATGGCGGAGAAACAGAAGATGATACCATCTTCATCGGCGATGGTCCTGTGGTAGAAGACGAGCCGGAACAAGAAACTGCGGAGACCGACACCCCGACCGTTATGACTCCGATTGATGACACCGGATCACCCGTCATTGTTTTCGATGACCTCGATTCGCCGTCTCCATCTGCCACTCCTTCACCCGCTCCTGCTCCCGAACCCGAGAGAGGCCCCTCCTCATGGTTCAGAAAAAGAAGAAGATAAACAACAATTAATAAACAATTATTCAATTCCTCAACAATATGACCCTTTTCGATCAAGTGAGCGAAGACATCAAGAAAGCGATGCTCGCAAAAAATAAAGTAGCATTGGATGCACTGCGTGGTATAAAAAAAGAATTCCTTGAGGCAAAAACTGCCAAAGGCAGTGACGGCGAGTTGCACGACGACCAAGCTCTGAAAATCCTGCAAAAGATGGTGAAACAACGCAAGGAGTCGGCTGAGATGTATGTGGCAGCCAACCGTCCTGAATTGGCTGACGATGAACTTGCACAGGTGAAGGTGATAGAGCAATATCTGCCGAAGCAGATGTCTGAAGAAGAACTGACAGCCGCTCTCAAACAGATTATTGCGCAAGTGGGAGCTTCCACTCCGCAAGACATGGGTAAAGTGATGGGTGTCGCCACCAAACAACTTGCAGGCAAAGCAGAAGGCAAACTTATCTCACAAAAGGTTAAGGAGATTCTTGCTCAATGAGAAGAAGAGAAAAAGACAGTCAAAACGAATATAAACGTGTCGAACAATTAGTGGCTCATTACGAGCAAGAGAAAGCCTCCGGTTATACACCCTATCTCGACTCCGAAGACGTGGAGGACATCTTCAATTTCTATATGGAGATGCACCTGCTTGCTGCCGCAAAAGAGATAATGGAATATGGCAAACGTCTTCATCCTGATGACGAGGTGCTCTCACTCCTGCAAGCCAGATGGCTGATAGAGAACGAAGAACCCCAGAAAGGACTGCAATGGCTCGAGAAAAACCCGATAGTGGACGACTATTATTGGCACTATCTGCGCCTGGCTGCCTTGGCTGACCTCAAAAACTGGGTTGAAGCCGACAAAGAAGCCAAAGAAGCCTTGCACTATGGCCAATACAGCTTGGATGCCGTTTTGGATGTTGGCAATGTCTTCTATTTCCGCGACGAATTTGCGCGAGCACTCGACATCTTTATTAAATCCTACAACGGAGCAAATACCGATGGACACCTGCTCTATCGGTTGGCTTACTGCAACCGCGAGTTAGGCAAAACGGATAAGGCATTGTATTATATTGACCAACTTATTGACCAAAACCCTTATCGGACTGAAGCTTGGATGGCGCGCATCTCTCTTCATGCCGCTGAAGATAAATTTGATGAAGCGTTGGACGATTTTGAATACCTCATTGCCATCGAACCGGAAAACGAACTCTACCCGATAGGCAAAATACGTATGCTGTCAAGTATAGGAAGAGATAAAGAGGCACTGCAGGCAATAGAGGATTTGGAGCAGCAGCTTCCTAAAACAAAGAATCTGTGCTATTCGCTAAAAGCTGACTTGGCATTCTATCAGGCCGATTACAAAAAAGCGCATGAACTCTATAACAAAGGTTTCTCCGAGGAACAATTCCTTGCCGATTGCGCTCTCCGCTTCCTGCGCTGCAAAATCACGCTGCATAGATGGAAAAGTGCAATAAACTTCGGTAAATTCCTGTTAACTGTTATCCCCGAAGAGGACGAATTGATGGAAATGATGGCTGACTGCTACTATGCCGTAGGCGACCTCAAAGAGGCAAGCCAAATGTTGAATCGGTTGCTCAAACTTCGCCCTGACAACACCGAGTATTGGTTGCGTTACGGTTCCTTACTTTTAGACCTCAATAACTACAAAGCAGCATACTCCGCTTTCCGAAAGAGTCACAGACTCAATCCTGAAGGAGTGATGCCAAACGTGATGATGGCAGTGATGTCGTTCTTGAAAGATGACTTCGGCAATATGTATCGCCATCTCACCGTTGCCCGCAAGAAAGACCCTGCTGCGCTCGGAGCCTTTCTCAAGATTTGTCCCCAATCCGGGAAAATGATTGACAAACTGGATGAGATAGTGAAAGAATATGAAAAGAGCGGCTACAAACATCCGCTTGAAAAAGCCCTTAAACTGCTCAAATGAAGAAATTGATGATACTGCTATGTGCTCTTGCCATAACCCAGTCAGTGAGGGTAAGTGCACAAATCTCTTGCGGAACGGACTCGCTCCGCCACGATGTTTATCAAACTGCAACTCTCACCCCGGCAGATTCCGCTGAAGTAACTCTCACCCCGGCAGATTCCGCTGAAGCGAAGAAAAGTTTGCTTGACAGGGTGGAGCAGTGGTATGCCGACAATATGAACTACGGTGCCGTCGCTGCTCTCATGGCTGTGGAGAGCAGCTTTATTCCCTTCCCCTCCGAAGTGGTTATACCTCCTGCTGCCTTTGTGGTGCATAATGAAGATTGTGCCTTGAACGTAACCCCCTACTATTGGCTCAATGTGCTGCTTATCATCCTTGCGGGTACTCTCGGAGCCCTATTGGGTGCCCTTATTAATTATTTCCTCTCCGTATGGCTTGGTCGTCCTATTGTCTATGCCTTTGCGGACAGTAAGTTAGGACATCTGTTTCTGCTCTCTTCAGAGAAGATTCTGAAAGCAGAAGAGTATTTCAATGAGCATGGTAAGGTAAGTACTTTTGTGGGACGTTTCATTCCTGCCATACGACAACTCATATCTATTCCTGCAGGTTTGGCACGCATGCCGCTTTTGCCCTTTATGGGTTACACTTTCCTCGGAGCTTTTCTGTGGAACACAGTCTTGGCACTCTTAGGTGTGTTGGCACATGGTCAGGCTGACCTTATCCATCGCTACAGTCATCTCCTCAGTATTGCTCTCCTCGCTCTGCTTGGTGCAGTAGTGCTGTATTATCTAATAAGATTCCTTATTAAGAGATACAAACGGTAAAGGCGTATAGGCAACAAGATAATAGTAAGGGCGACCCTGTGAGGTCGCCCTTACTCGTTATTACAGGTTGTGTAACAGTTATCAACTATGGTGTTAACGTGCTGCGATGATGGTGCAGAAGTCAGGAGCCTTCAGCGAAGCACCGCCTATCAAGCCACCGTCAACGTCGGGGTTGGCAAACAGTTCGGCTGCGTTCTTGGCATTGCAGCTGCCTCCATATAGTATTGTGCAGTTTTCTGCCACTTGTTTGCCATATTTCTCTGCAATCAGCGAACGGATGAAAGCATGCATCTCTTGGGCTTGTTCGGGAGTGGCGGTCAGACCTGTGCCGATAGCCCAGACAGGCTCGTAAGCGAGGGTGATCTTACTGAAATCTTCGGCACTGAGGTTGAACACACTGCCTTCCAACTGTGCTTTTACCACTTCGTTCTGCTTGCCAGCCTCACGCTCTTCTTTCACCTCGCCGATGCAGAAGATAGGCTTCAGGTCGTTGGCAAGAGCGAGCAATACCTTCTCACGCAGGATGTCGTAGGTCTCGTGATAATAAGCGCGACGCTCTGAGTGACCCAAGATGCAGTATTCTGCACCGGTGGAGCGTACCATCTCGGCACTTACCTCACCCGTGAAGGCACCGCTTGCTTTGTCGGCGCAGTTCTCTGCTGCCAAACGAATAGGTGAACCTTTGATTACTTCGGCGACAGATGCCAAATGAATAAACGGAGTGCCGATAACTACAGCACATTTTGGGTTCTTTACTTGCTCTTTCAGTTCTTTGGCAAGGGCAATGCCTTCCTGCAGGTTCTTGTTCATCTTCCAGTTGCCTGCAACCATCTTTGTTCTCATTTGCTTATGTTTTAATATTGTTGTTATGTTTGTGTTTATTTGTTTCTAAAGTTATATTTCTCAACCACGGTGCCATTCTGCAACACCATTACACCCGGGTTGGCGCGAACCGTAGTTTTAAGCATTATCGGGTCGGCTTGGCAGAACTGCTCTATAGGGAGGTCATAGTCTCTTGCAAATTCTTCGATAAGTTCGTCGCCGCTACCTGTCAGTATGTAGCACCAATCTTCGGTTTCTTCTATAAGGCTGTGTACTTTTTGCAGTTGTTTTTTATCAGCCTTCTGCAAGTCATACATCACAATGAGCACAGCTTTATCCGCTTCTAAAACGATATCGGTTATGTCGTCACCATCTAAGGTGGTGAGTACAAAGTCATGGATAGGCGGTTCATAACCTTTCTTCACAAGGCGTGTCTGCTGGTCCACGAAGGTCCAAGTGCTGTCGCCTTTCGGGTAGTTCTGCAAGGTGAAGGTTTGCTGCACACCATCCTTCTCATAGATGAAGAGCGTCTCATATTGGTCGGGTTCTGCCCCTTCGGGATACTCCATCAGCTCCGGCAGATTGTTGCCCACCTTGTATGGGCGGAAGTCTATCACAGGCAGGTGCAGGCGGGCATACAGCATGAAACCTGCTACTATGCCTACTGCAAAGCAGGCTATGCAGAGTTCGGCATGCCATTGGAAGGTGGAGGGGATATGCTTCTTGGTCAGAAGCAGTATGACAACCAACACTAATAAAACGATATTCTTCCAGAAAGTAGCCCAGTTGCTGAGTACTATTGCATCGCCGAAGCAGCCGCAGTCGGTTACGGGGTTGGCGATAGCGATATAGAGTGTGAGTGGTGTCATGACGAGCATCATGGCAAGAGCGAGCCAGCTTGTCCATTGTGTGCGTATGTTTAGCAATAAGCACACGCCGAGTACGAACTCCACTGTAATCAGTGCCCATGCCGCGGGCTCTGCCAATGGCATTGCCCATTGCAGAAAACCGCCGAATCCTTCTTGCAGATAGTCGCCTATTTTGTATGTAGTTCCTAACGGGTCAACGGCTTTAACAAACCCGCTAAAGATAAATGTGATTCCGAGTAGTGTCCGGCTCAAGGAGCCCAGGATATGTAGGCTTTTCTTTTCTTTCATTCTTACATTCCCTTATACTTATTTCTCTTCGTAGTGTATGAGGTCGAAAATGGCATAGTTGATAATGTCGAAGTAGTTGCCTTCCACTCCTTCGGAGACGATGGTTTTGCCGTCGTTTTGCAGGATGTTCTTGATGCGTATAATTTTGGCAAGAATCATATCAACGATTCCTTCTTTCGACATTTCTCGCCATGCTTCGCCATAGTCATGGTTTTTCTTGGTCATGAGTTCTTTACATTCCTGTAATACGCCGTTATACAGTTCCATTGCCTTTTCGCGGCTCATGTCGATGTTGTCGGCATATCCGTTTCTGCTTTGTATGACCGCCATGGCTCCGTAGTTGATGATGGCACGCAGGTCGCCTGTTATATTCTCTCCGATGAGGCTAACGCCTGTTTGCTGCAATTGTCGGATATGGCAGGCTTTGATATAGAGTTGGTCGGTGATGCCATATAGGCGGAATATTCGCCATGAAGGACCATAGTCCTGCATCTTGTCGGCAAATTCTTGCCGACAAGATGCAACGACTTGATCGAATTGTTTTTCTGTACGGTTCATTACTTAACGAGTTTCACGGCTTTGTTTCCGATGTGCAGGATGTAGATGCCTGCGGTAGGCAACGTGAACTGTGCCTGTGCGGCATTCGTTTGCGCGATGAGTTGTCCTGCAGCATTGTAGAGCGCGATGCGTGTTGTCTGTTTTGCAGTTACCGTGAGACGGTTCTCGCTCTGCTGTATGGTGTAGTTCTCGTTGTCAATATCATCGAGTCCGTTCATTACTTCGAATACCGCCACTATAGCAGCCGAAGCTTTGGGTGAGAAGGAGAGTGTGGGGTTGCTTCCTTCACGTGCTCCATCGATTTTCCACTCTTTGAACTGATATCCAGAGTTGGCAACGGCTTCCAGCGTGATGGTAGTTCCTTCGTACACTTTTTCGTTGGTAGTCTTAGTGTCGTTTACTTTCACGAATCCTCCTTCGGACGGTTCAGCGCTGATGCTGATAGAGAATTGCTGTGCGGTGCGGAAGACGGCTTGCAGCATGATGTCTTTCGTTACGGTGATGGTGCGTGTTGCGTTTTTGTCGCCATCGGACCATTGTTCGAATACATATCCTTTATCGGCAATGGCTCTGATGGTAGCGTTCTCTCCTTCCGCATATTTGCCGGCACCTGTTACGGAGCCTCCCACAGTTGCGGTGAGTGACACATCGTAGTATTTTAAGAAGCTGTATTCAGGGTCAACGAATACTTTTCCTGACTCTACGGGGTAGAAATAGCGCCAGTTGCCGAGGTCATCTTTCTCTGCAGCATATAGTGTCCAATCAATCCAACCGCCTCTACTGATAGGAATAGTAATGCTCTTGGCTTCAGTGTAAGTGTCGATGACATTAGAGATGTAGATATTGGCTCCCGGAGCGTTGGTTTCCCAACTGATGGTCAGTTTGTTTTTGTCTAACCCGGTTTGAATATTAGTGAAGGTGAATTCCGCATTCTCTTTAACATTACCGAAGGTAGGTCCGTCGGCATAGGCAGTTTTGATGCCGTCTTTGTCCACACTATAAACGCGCCAATACCATGTGCCTTTGAGATAGAGAGGATGTGTGACGCATGTGTCGGTTGTTACTAAACTGATGCCGTTATCATAACTATCGACATCCCTTAGGTAATTATCGTAGTAATAATATGAATCAAGACCGACTTGAACCAGATAAGAAGCAGCATTTTGTGCAGGTTTCCATGAGAATGTGAAGTTCTTTCCGTCAGTAGTGGTAACGTTCAAGTCGCTTGCTTTCAGGTTAGCAGCCCCTAACTGTATGGTGAATTCTTCGTTTTTGGTTACGGATGCCAATATATGATTATTTGCGTCATAACTCATAACAGTCCATTTCTTTACATGATATACTTGGTCAGCGACGAAAGTATATGCAGGTGTTCTGACTTCTTTTGTTGGTAATATTACTTCTTCGGTGGTGATTTGGATGGAGTAGTGGTCAACGCCGCTATTTGTTTTCCATGTGAAGTGTGCACGTCCCGGTGTTTCGTAGTCAGCGCGTAGGTTGCGTGGCAGGTAGTCGTGGTCAGTGGCATCGCAATCTATTTCTTTTTGGTTGAAGCTGTGTTCGGTGGTAGTTCCAACGAGTTCGAGGCATGTTGAGCGATAGATATTGAATTCAGGTGTAACGTCAGTGCCTGAAGCGAAGGTGAGCGTTGGATTAACCAAAGTAGCATCGTCCAGTTCTTCATTAGCGATTTGTACTGTTACATTTAAGTCGAGTTCTGTGTTGAAGTTGAAACTATACCAGCGTCCTCCCTTATCGGTAGCCGCTATTTTGTACCATTTGATATCAGCAGTACTATAGTAGTAGAGATAGATGCTCTTGCTGATATCGAAGTCAACATCTTTGGCACGGCAGTCGGATGGGATGAGTACATTCACTTCAACATCTCCTAAGGGTTCCATAGTAGTAGTGATGGATGCTTCACCAGCCTTAGCCATCGCTTGTTCCCCGTTTTCGTCGGAGTATCTTGGTTGCACTTTGACAGTGTAGGTGTCGTTTGCAAGATTTTTGGCATCAAATTCAATGCTATTGTCAATAGTTGAGCCATACAATTTAAGTGCATCCGATGAGTTTCTTACCTCTACCGCATAGTAAGTTGCATCCGTTACTTTTTCCCAGGTGACGGTTAACTTCTTTGTATGTGAGTCGTAGTTAGGCAGGATGTTGATAGGTATGAGAGGAGTGCTGGCTGGAACGGTTACAGCGTCAGTGATAGCCGGTGTTAAGAGTATATTTACAATGTATAGTGAGTTTCGCAAAGGAGTAACATTCCAATTGTACAATTGGAAATCGGTATCAGAAACAGGGAACCAAGTGAAGGTGTTTTCTATAGCGGTTTTTTTGATTGTTCCCTCTGTTTCGGTAGAAGCGGTTATGAGGTATGAGTCGGCATCGTCCACCGGTGTCCAACTAAAGACGACTTTCCCGTCTGTTACTGTTGTTTTCAGGTCTTTTGGAATGCGGTCTTTTATAGGCATGTTGCAGTCAACCGATTCTAAGACATAATCTAAAGAAGAATTCGTCAGCAATTCGAAACAACAATTGTCTTTATTTTTAAAATTTATTATCATGTAGTCTTTAGTGTAGTATTTGTAAGGGTCGGTACCTAAATCGCTTTGATCGGTGCAAAGTTGATCGTCGGCAGATGTCCAGTAGCAACCGATATACATTGCAGTAGCCGGGAAGTCGGTTATGGTTCCAGTCCACCAGTCCCCGTTTTTGGTTAGTTGGATACTATTTTGAACAGAGAGGTCATCATAGGTTCGGTAGAAGATGTAGGCTCTTAGGTCTTCAGAGGCTCCCATATCCTTGTGTATTAGCAATTTTATATTGACATCTCCTAATGTGTTGAGTGTGATGTCCTGCGTTTTGCTTGCCGACTCTATGACGTTTTCGCCATCTTTCATAGCCAACAGGAGAACGGTGTATTCTCCGCTTTTGTCAGCGGGACCGATGGTGGCAGTGTTGGAAGATTCAGTACCGACTGTTATTACTTGTCCTGTGCTTGAAATAATGAAATATTGGAAATATGCGACAGGATTTTCGTTGTCGTTCCACTGCCAATTGAGTGTGATGGTGTTGTCGGCGTTGACAACGGCGTCATTGATTTTGAGACGTTGCTCATCCTTCGGGCAAGGTGTATTAGCAGGAATAGAGAAGATGACTTTGCCATCAATTCCTGTTGTCAAAGAACCAGCAGGGAAATACTTTGTTCCGGCAGGTGAGCAGATAATCAAGGTGTTCTCACTGTTGTAAGCTTCATTTCCGTTTTTCCAGGTGAAGGTCATTTCTTTGTTTTCGATGAATCCGATTCGTGCGGCATAAGTTTGGTTTTCAACTCGGAAGGTTTGGTCGGCTTGTCCGTCTTGTTGGATCAGTACTTGTCCGTTTCCGTCCCAGCCGTCTCCGCTTTGGTCCATGCCAATCATCCAGAACTCGCAGTCTGGTGAGTCAGCATAGGCATTGTTAAACACCGATGTGGCGCATATCATTAGTGCCATCATCATGAATGAAAAGATTTTCTTCATAATTTTGAAAGTTTTGGGGTTAATATTGGGGGTTAATTATTGCTTAAGTATTTTTTTGAGGAAAAATAGAACATTTTTTTGATTTTTTTAAGGCTTACTATGTCCGCTACATGTCCGCTATATGTCCGCTAAAAGTCCGCTACATTTTTTTGAGGAAAAATAGAACATTTTATTGTGTCGTCAGTGATATTTATGTTTAGTTAATTTGGTATTGTAGCGAGTGAGGTAGTTGTGATGTTCAGTTGTAGTTTGTTTTAGCCGTAGCAAAGTTAATCATTATTTGGCGGAAATGCAAGTATAAAAGAATTTTAGTGAGAAAAAATGTTTGTATTTAGTTGAGAATTAGTTTTTCTGTTTTATATAGGGAGATGCATATTTACTTATTTTGCTTATTGCACGATTATTTTCTTAATCATGCCTTTGATGTTTACGATGTAGAGACCTTGCGGGAGGTTGATGGTTGCACATTCAGTCTCGTTGGCATATACCATATTTCCTACTAAATTGTAAATAGTTACAAACTCTGCTTTCGGGAGTGTTATCTGCAGTGCGCCAGCACGGCTTTGGATAGCATCTTTACCATATATGTCTTCAATGGATGTGTTGTCGCCGTTGCCATAGGCATCTTTCCATGTGGATAGATTGACGTTTTGCCCTTTATTATTTCCCCAGAGATATTCTGCCAGCTGCGGGTAGTCGATAAACGGATTACGATTGCCTTGCGTTTTCTCAATGCCATCGTTTCGGTCCAACTCCTTTTGCGAGACAGGGTCCTGACGATGCCATTTGAGCAAGAGATTCACGCCATAGGTGGTGAGTCCGAAATTGCCGGATGCGGTGTTGTTGCCACTGAAAATGATATTTCCCGGACTTGTAGTAAAAGATTGGTAGTCGCCCGCCCAACGCAGTAATGTGCCGAAATATCCGCGAGCAAAATCCCCCTTATATTCATCAGCAGGTTCCCAGACTGTACCGCTATAACCGCTAAAGGAAGAATTTCCTAACTTACAAATCCCGTATGCTTGACCTGAAGCTGTCTCCCCCAACACATAACTACCGCGTTTGCTATTGGTAAAGCCATCGGTTGGAACAACATGAAAGATATCGGTTCCCGGGGTGTTATTATCAGTGCCTCCTCCGAACCAACTTTGAGGAATGGAATGTTCTCTGTTATAGCAATCACACTCCCCACTATAGTTCCCGCATTGTTTTCCTATACCTTTTCCGGTCGGTTCAAACTCGCAATCACTATACATGTCCCATATTTTTTTATCCGAGCGCAAATCAGTTGTTAGATAGGCAGTCCAAAGCCCTTTGTAGGAAAGAGTCGTATAGTTTTTCTTTGCGATAGTGTGCACGGCATCAAACAAGTCCTGCCCCGATTTACCGTCGATGGCATTATAGTGCCCCGTTTTCGGTGCAGCTGATAGTGGCAAACATGTTGCCACTATCAGTATTGCTGATATGATTGATTGTTTTCTTATTTTACCCATATCTTTTGTGCTTTCCCGTTTATTTGCACTACATAGATGCCTTGCGGCAAGTGAGTCTGCAGCTGCGTAACAGCTGTGTTATGCAGGATTGTTCTACCCGTATAATCATATATGGCTACATTTGCGGGTTGCTCAGTTGTCAGGAGCAGCGTGTTTTCCTGCACATGCAATTTGCAGTCAGCGTTGTGATAGTTTTCTATGTCTGTGGCGGTTGATTCTTCTTTGCGGTAAATCTGAATTGATTCCTGTCCGGAGGTGTAGAAGCGGAAGGCACTGATACCGGTGTTGTACTTCATGGTGTAACTGCCGTTAGAGATGTTTACAATGCCGCTTGCGCAAGAGATAGTATATACTGTCGGTGAGGTGCTATAAGCAAACTTCTTGCTGCTGTTGCCTACATACATGCCTGTGGATGTTTTCAGAACATATCCGTTGCCGGATGCTGAGATGGTGACCGCATAACTGTCAATATCTTCGTTGCCTGCAATGGTGTTGTCGGAGATAGTTACATCGGCAGTTACGCCGTTGTCGCTGCTTGTCATGGTGGCATTCAGACATTCGCTTTTTGTTTCATATACAATCAGGTATGTACCTGTCCAGTCATCGCGGTTTGAAGTTACTTTTACATAGTCGCCGTCGGGTATGTCCACTTCGGGCTCATCATCATCGCCGCTACCCGCCACGATGCCTGTTCCTTCGAGGTTCACGGCTATCGTTGAGAAATCGCTGCTGCGGAGATAGAGTGTGGCGGTGTGCAGTCCTTCTGTGGCAGGTGTGTAAATCACAGCCACGGGCTGACCTGCATTGGCTTGTGCTGCCGTAATGGCGGATGGCGATACGGTGAATTGCGATGCATCTTCTCCGCTGATAGAGAGCGAGATGGCGTTTTCTAACAGCGCACCTTTGACTGTGATGGACTTAGATATGGTTTTCTCTAACGTGACATTACCGAATTGGATGTCGGAATTGTCGGTAGGCGAAAAGAGTGTAGGGACATCCACTTGTACACCTCCATCGTATGCGGAAGTGAGTTCAGAAAGAACAACGGTCTGTCCTTTTTTTGTTCCCCATAGGTATTCCGCCAACTCGGGATAGTCGATGAAGGGATTACGGTTGCCTTGTGTGGCTTCGATGGCATCGTTTCGTTTGAGTTCTTTCTCCGACACGGGGTCTTCGCGGTGCCATTTCATCAAGAGAGCGATGCCATATTCCGTCAGTCCGTAGTTGCTTGCGGTGGTGTAGGTGCCGTTGAAAATAGCGCCCCCATTGCCGGAAGATGCATTCACTTCCCATTTAGCCATAGTGCCAAAATAGCCTCGTGCAAAGTCGCCTTTGTATTCGTTTTGGGGTTCAAATACAGTGCCACTATATCCGCTCATAGACGAAGAACCCAACTTATTACCATTGTAGGTGTAGGTGGCATTGCTTACTTCTCCGAAGGCATAGTTGCTACGGCGATTGTTTACATACCCGTCAGTGGGAACTACATGGAAGATGTCGCTACCCTGCTTGCTTTCTTTAGGACTACTGCCCCACCATGATTTAGGCATTGAGTGTTCACGGTTGTAGCAGTCGCATTCGCCGCTATAGTTACCACAAGTTTTGGAGAATGCAAAGGAGCAGCCTCCGTACATATCAATCAATTGTCCGTTGTCATCCACATCGGTTTTTTGATAAGCGGTTATGAGTCCGTCATAACTCAAGTCGGAGTAGCCCACTTGTGTCACCGTGTAGATGGCATCCCAGAGGTTCTGATTCGACTTGTTGTCAAGTCCGGCATAGTGTCCGTCTTTGGGTCGGGCGGATAGAGATAGAATTGTCAGGAGGGCAGAAAATAGAAGTAATGATTTTTTCATGATATAGTGTTTTTCAGTAATTGTTCGATATTTACGGGTTTTTGTTCTCCGCTCTGCATGTTTTTCAGCATCACGGTATGGTTTTGCATTTCTGTTTCGCCGACGATAGCCACAAAGGGTATGTGCTTCTGGTCGGCATAGTTCATCTGCTTTTTTATCTTGCAGATGTCGGGATAGATTTCGGTGTTGACGCCTGCTTCTCTGAGTTGTTTCGCCCAGCCAAGGCAATATTGTCTTTCTGTCTCTCCGAAATGGGCAAACAACACGCAGGTTTGTTCCCCGCTATTTTCAGGATAGAGGTTGAGCTGGTTCAGTACATCATAGATTCGGTCTGCCCCGAAGGAGATGCCTACGCCGCTCACATCGGGCATACCGAAGATGCCTGTGAGGTTGTCATATCGTCCTCCTCCGGTGATGGAGCCGATCTCTACATCTAATGCTTTGACTTCGAAGATGGCACCGGTGTAGTAGTTGAGTCCGCGTGCGAGTGTAAGGTCAAGAACGATGTTGAATGCCGGGTTCTGACTTTCTTTTTCCGACTTTTGAGTTTCTACTAACCTGAAAATTTCCTGCACTTCTTCCACTCCTTTTAGTCCGATTTCGCTTTCGCGCAGCACTTCACGAATGGTCTGCAGTTTGTCTTCGTTGGTTCCTTCCAAATGCAAGATGGGTTGCAATTTGTCCACCGCTTCTTGCGGCAAACCTTTCTCCAGCAACTCTTTATTTACATTGTCGATGCCTATTTTGTCCAATTTGTCGATGGCAACAGTGATGTCAATGAGTTTGTCGGGCTGACCGATTGTCTGGGCAATGCCTGCCAATATTTTGCGGTTGTTGAGGTGCAGACTTACGCGGATGCCTAATCGGCGATATACTTCTTCCACTATTTGTATGAGTTCCACCTCCGAGAGCAGCGAGTTGGTGCCAATGATATCCACATCACATTGATAGAATTCGCGATAACGTCCTTTCTGTGGCCGGTCGGCACGCCATACGGGTTGTATTTGATAGCGGCGGAAGGGGAACTGTATTTTGTCGCGGTTCATCACGACGAAACGTGCAAAGGGCACGGTCAGGTCATAGCGTAGTCCTTTTTCGCTGATGCGGTTGGTCAGTTGTGGGATAGAGTCCTCTCTAAATTGTTCTTCTGTAATGCCTGCTTTCCAATCGCCTGAGTTGAGTATCTTGAACAGCAGTTTGTCGCCTTCTTCGCCGTACTTTCCCATCAGGGTGCTCAGGTTCTCCAAGGCGGGTGTTTCTATCTGCTGAAAGCCAAACAGGCGGAAGACACTCTTTATGGTGTTGAATATGTAGTTGCGGCGCGCCATTTCTTCCGGCGTAAAGTCGCGTGTTCCTTTGGGTATTGAGGGTTTCATTATTGAATGTTTTGACTGTTTAATTGTTGAATGATTTTTTCTGTGGCGTCTTGTTCGGAGAGCACAAATTCTTTTGCTTTTATTCCTGCCTCATGCGGCTCGGCAAGCAGTTGGTCGAGCACGCGTTCCAGTTCTTTGTAGTTCTTTACCGAGAATCCGCCTCCAGCCTGAATCAATCCGGCGGCTTCACGGAAATGGTCGTAATGCCTGCCAAAGACTACGGCTTTGCCGTGTGCCGCAGGCTCTAAGGTGTTGTGCAGACCCGTTTTGAATGCCCCGCCCACATACGCCACGGTGGCATAACGGTATAGCCGTGAGAGCAACCCCATTTTGTCCACCAGCAGCACCTGTGTTTGGCGGATATTTCTTTCTGTTGCTTCCGTCAGCCGTATAAACCTTCCCCTGAACAAATTAAAGATAAGATGCAGATGTGCCTCGTTCAGTTCGTGCGGAACCAATATCAGTTTTACATCGGGGTGTTCATCGATGTATCTTACCAATAACCGCTCATCTTTCTCCCATGTGCTGCCAGCCGCTATCACTTGCCCTGCTCCCGTTACGAACTGCTCAATCATGGGTTCGGCAAACGCTTCGTCTGCGATTTCCAATACTCGGTTGAAACGCGGGTCGCCCACCACAGCCGTGTTGGTGATCCCATATTGCTCAAGTAATTGTCGCGAAGCGTCGTCCTGCACCAGTATCTTTGTGAAATAGCGCAGTAAGGAACGGTATCGTCTGCCTGTCAGAGGTTTGAAAAATGCCTGCCAACGGCGGAATACCGATGCCACGCTGTAGGTGGGAATGCCTTTTTTATGGAGTTCTCTCAGATAGGGTCTCCAATACTCATACTTGATAAAAAGAGCCATCTGCGGTTGCACGGCACTGACCCAACGCTTGGCGTTACGCCGCGAAGCAAAAGGCAAATACAGCACTTCATCCACGCCTTTCTCCTGCTCTTTTCCTTTCCATGCTTCATAGCCCGAAGGGGAGAAAAACGTCATTACAATATGCAACGGGGCAGCAGCATCGGTTTGTTTTTTTCTCAATTGCTCAATTACCGGCCGTGCTTGTTCTGCCTCGCCCACGGAGGCGGCATGTATCCAAACTGTGGTAGCGTCAGAGTGATTTTGTATTCCCGATTGTTTCAAGAGGCCAAGCGTTTCTGCCTGTCCCTTAACCAGTTTGCGTGCCTTTTCATTCCAAAGCGATGCAATTCTGAGTATCAAAAAATAGAGCCACATATTCGCCCACAAAGATACATATTTTTTCTTATTATTCCAAATTTTTGTTCAATTTAGAAAAAAATAGTAATTTTGCTGCTCAAAAATGAGCAATTAGCCATGAGCAATCAGAAATCGATAGTAATTCTTGCGATAGAATCCTCCTGTGATGATACCAGTGCAGCCGTTCTTCGTGACGGCATTCTTCTTAGCAATGTCACCGCTTCTCAAAAGGTGCATGAAGAATATGGCGGAGTAGTGCCAGAATTGGCGAGTCGTGCTCATCAGCAGAATATTCTTCCTGTTATAGATACGGCATTGCGCCGTGCAGATGTGGGTAAAGAAGAGTTGTCGGCCATTGCTTTCACTCGTGGTCCCGGACTGTTAGGTTCGCTGCTCGTTGGCACCAGTTTCGCCAAAGGACTGGCGCTTTCGCTTCGTATTCCTCTGATAGAGGTCAATCACCTGCAAGGGCATGTTTTGGCACATTTTGTCAGCGAAGGCAAGCCTGATGAACACCATCCTTCTTTTCCTTTTCTCTGTCTGCTTGTCAGTGGCGGCAATTCACAGATAGTCTTGGTGAAGGCATGGAACGATATGCAGATTCTTGGTCAGACCATTGATGATGCCGCCGGTGAGGCTTTTGACAAGTGTGCCAAAGTGATGGACCTGCCTTACCCGGGCGGCCCTTGGATTGACCGTCTCGCCAAAGAAGGTGACCCGAATCGTTTTCAGTTTGCCAAACCCAATATTGCGGGTTACGACTATTCCTTCTCAGGGCTCAAGACTTCTTTTCTCTATTTCTTGCGCGACAATTTGAAGGATAATCCCCGTTTCATAGATGAAAACAAAAACGACCTTTGCGCCTCTCTCCAGAAGACAGTGGTGGATATACTGATGAAAAAACTTCGCAAAGCCGCCAAAGACTTAGGTATCAATCAGGTGGCAGTGGCAGGCGGTGTGAGTGCCAACAGTGCATTGCGGGCGGCTTTTCTTGATTATGGCAAGCGTTATCGTGCCGAAGTGTTTATTCCGCCCTTCTCTTATACCACCGACAACGCAGCCATGATCGCTCAGGCGGCTTATTTCAAGTATCAGGCGGGTGAGTTTTGTCCTCTTGATGCTGTGCCCTTCGCCAAAACCAAGATATAGAAATGAATCGGCTCCGCAACATACTCAATGCTCTCAAACCCTACAGAGATGTTATTCTCTTTATGGTTTGTCTGTTGGCAGCGCATTTCTTTTGGAAGTTCACGGTGACGGCAGATGAACACGGCAACAGTCCCGTCATCTGGCTCGGTTGGGACATATCCGCTCCCTTTAATTATCTATCTGCCCATATCACACGGGTGGTCTATTGGCTTCTGTCTCATTTGAGAAACACCATCTCGCTTGTTCCTCCGACCGTACTCCGTTTCGACAGCGGTGTCACTATCGGTATTGTGTGGAGTTGCACAGCTTTGAAGCAATCGTTTATCTGGCTTGTTATCATGCTTTTTGCCTACGGGAGTTGGAAACATAAACTTTGGTTTATCCCCTTTGGCTGGCTTTGCATTTATCTATTCAATATCTTCCGCATTGCGGCGGTGGCACTGCTTGTAGAGTATCATCGCGACTGGTTTTCGGTTCTTCATGACCATATTTTCAAGTATCTATTTTATGGTATGATGTTTCTGCTTTGGGTATGGTGGGTGGAGCGGATAGCCAAACGAGAATAGGGGTCTGAGGGTTGCTATACCTGCTACTGCTTGTAAAACCTATTGGCGGAATGCATGGAATCGCTCCGTCATGAGACAACTGTGAGGAAAACTTCAGTTGTGGAAAAATTGCCAAATTTTTTTGGTGTTTTTTTTGCAGACAGGGAGTAAAAAATGGCCATTTTTTTGCTTGTAACGCACATACAATAAGAGTGTTATACCACAAAGTATGCACGATGTCCGCTGTATGTCCGCTACATGTCCGCTAAAAAGGTGCTCTTTTTTCGAAAAAACAGGAATTAGTTCCGAGTGGAAAAATTGCCAAATTTTTACTTGCATTTCGTCAACGGTTTTACCTATACAAAATCATCAGGGAGATTGCCTAAGGTTTACGTCAATCTCCCTGAATTATATTTGCCTTGTGTCAATTTTGCCTGGTCTTTACTTGCCGAATCGGCTATAGAATCCGCAGACGGCAACGATGCCTTTTTTGAATATGTCGAGCGAGAAACTCTCGTTTGGGCTATGAATGGCATTCTCTTCCAGACCGAATCCCATCAGAATGGTTTTCACTCCGAGAATCTGCTCGAAGGTGGATATGATAGGTATGCTTCCACCTCGTTGGGCAGCCAAGGGAGGCACTCCGAAGGCTTCTGTGAAGCCTGCTTCTGCCGCCTTGTAGGCAGGCAGGTCGATGGGGCATACGTATCCTTCACCGCCATGCATGGGGATGACTTTCACTCTCACGCCTTTTGGCGCCAACTGCTGCAAGTAGTCCGCCATCAAGCGTGATATCTCTTCGTGTTCCTGATTTGCCACCAGTCGGCACGATATTTTGGCGTACGCTTTGCTCGGGATAACGGTTTTGCTGCCTTCGCCCGTGTAACCTGCCCATATACCGCAGATGTCGAACGAGGGACGGCACGAATTGCGCTCCAGTGTGCTGTAGCCCTCTTCTCCCGCCACGGCATCCACATCTATGGCGTGCCGGTATGCGGTTTCGCTGAATGGAATCTGCCGAATCATCTCCCGCTCGGCTTCGGGGATAGGCAGCACTTTGTCATAGAAATGCGGAATGGTGATTCTGCCATGCTTGTCCACTATTTGGCTGAGCATCTCACAGAGGGCATTGGCAGGGTTCTTCACGGCACCTCCGAAATGGCCGGAGTGGAGATCCCGATTTGGTCCAGTCAGTTCCACTTGCCAATAAGCCAAGCCGCGCAGTCCGGTAGTGATGGAAGGCGTTTGGGCACCAATCATGGAGGTGTCGCTCACCAAGATGATATCACTTTTGAGTAATTCCTTATTCTCCTTTAGAAAAGCCGCTAACGAGGGAGAGCCTATTTCTTCTTCTCCTTCCAGAATGAATTTCACGTTGGTATGCAGCAAGCGCTGACGAACCATATACTCGAAGGCTTTTACCTGAATCAAAGTCTGTCCTTTGTCGTCATCGGCTCCTCGACCATACATACGTCCATTTCGCTCGGTGAGTTGCCATGGGTCAGACTGCCACGCCTCCAAGGGCTCCACCGGCATCACGTCGTAATGACCATATACCAAGACAGTGGGCGTTTCGCTTGCCTCTGAAGCGTCCTTGGTAACACAGTATTCGCCAAACACAATCGGGTTGCCTTGAGTGGGTAGTATTTCGGCGCGCTGAACGCCGGCTTGAAGCAGCAGTTCTTTCCAGCGTTCCGCACAACGGAGCATGTCTTGTTTATGACTGCTGTCGCTGCTTACTGAAGGAATGCCAACAAGCGACTGCCATTCCTCTATGAATCGCGGCAAGTTGTCGTTAATGTATTGTGTAAGTGGAATCATATCAGATAATTTATAATCATCTCCGACTCTTTCAAAGTATCTTTAAATTTCCTTTCGCAGTCGAGCCACGGGTATTCCGAGGTGCATTCTGTATTTGGCAACAGTGCGTCGGGCGATATTGTAGCCTCGTTGTTTGAGTTGTGCAACGAGGTCGTCATCGTTGAGGGGATGTCGTTTGTCCTCATGGTCCACAATATCTTGCAGGGCGTTTTTGATAGCACGTGTTGCGACTTCGTCTCCTTCTTCTGTTGACATGCCTTCAGAAAAGAAATGTCTGAGCGGGAAGATGCCGTATGGTGTCTGTGCAAATTTGGAGTTGCTTACGCGTGAGATGGTGGATATGTCAAGCCCTGTCCGTTCTGCCACATCTTTCAGTATCATAGGTTTGAGCAGCGTGTCGTCGCCCTCAAGGAAATAGTCTCGCTGGATGTCCACGATGGTTTGCATAGTTCGCAGCAGAGTGGAGTTGCGTTGGCGTATGGCGTTGATAAACCATTTGGCGGAGTCGATTCGGTCTTTGATGAAGGTGATGGCATCTTTCTCCTGCTTGGTGTGTGTGGTTTGTGCCTGATAGGTTTGCAGCATGTCGTTGAACTCCCGGTTGACACGCAGTTCAGGTATGTTGCCGTTGTTGAGACTGATGCTGATTTGTTGCCCGTCCACTTCAATCAGGAAGTCGGGTATGATGGCGGTGTTTTGATAGATGTCCGAAGAATAGGTGTTTCCCGGTTTCGGGTTCAGACGTTGTATTTCCTGAACGGCTTGTTTGAGTTCGTCTTCGGAGATGGAGAAACGATCGATAATCTTGTTGTAATGGTGGGCAGTGAATTCTTTATATCGTTTTTCGAGTATCTGTTGTGCCAGTTCTATGGCAGGTGTGGGCTGCTTGCGTTTGAGTTGAATAAGCAGACACTCTTGCAGGTCACGTGCGCCCACTCCGGCAGGTTCGAAGGTGTCCTGTATGAGGTGGATGACTTCCATCATCTCCTCATCACTTACTTCCACACCCGCACGGAAAACAATATCATCCACCAATTGCTCAGGGTCGCGGCGCAGATAGCCGTCTTCGTCAATGTTTCCGATGACGTATTGGGCAATGGCTTTTTTCCTGTTGTCTAACCGGAGAAGTCCCAATTGGTCCTGCAACTGTTCCTGAAACGACTGTCCTACGGAGAAGGGAATGTCCTCTTGCTTGTCGTCGGGAGAATAGTTGTTGGTGCGGAGCATATAGTCGGGCGTCTCATCGTCGGATATATACTCGTTGAGGTCGAAATCATCGTTCTGCAGGGCATCTTCTCCTTGCTCTTCCTCCTGTGTCTGCTCAAGGGGAGTCTCTTCTTCGGAGCCTACTTCGAGTCCGGGGTTTTCCTCCACTTCCCGTTCAATACGTTGCTCCAGTTCCACTGTCGGGTACTCGAGTATGCGTATCTCCTGTATTTGCAGAGGTGTGAGAGCCGTACGCTGTCGCAAAGCAGTTTCTTGTGTGAGGGACGATTTCATTTCAATTACTTGTTTTCTCAATTAAACGATTCAACAGTTCAACAATCCATTTACATTGTCAATGATATATTGCAACTGCTCATCATCCAGTTCTGTGTGCATCGGTAGCGACAAGACGCATTGCGCCAAGAGTTCCGCCGCGGGGAAGTCGCCTTCTTTGTAACGCGGGTCTTGATAGGCCTTTTGCAGATGTAGCGGAATAGGGTAGTACACCATGGAAGGGATACCTTTTGCCGCCAATTCCCCCCGGAGACGGTCGCGGTCATAATCCATGACACGCAGCGTGTATTGGTGATAGACATGTGTAGAATGAGGTTCCCTGCCCGGAATCATCAGATGTGGGTTCAGACAGAATCCCGCATCATAGCGCCGTGCTGCGTTCTGTCGGCTTTGAGTGTATTGTTTCAGGTGTGGCAGTTTGGCATCCAGCACGGCGGCTTGAATACTGTCAAGACGGGAGTTGATGCCTATACGGTCGTGGTGGTAACGGACGACCATACCGTGGTTGGCAATGGCACGCATCGCCGCCGCCAACTCGTCGTTGTCGGTGAAGATAGCTCCTCCATCGCCATAGCAACCTAAGTTTTTTGAAGGGAAGAACGAAGTGCAACCTATATCGCCTATACATCCGGCTTTCTTTACCGTTCCGTCAGCGAAGGTGTATTCGGCGTCAATAGCCTGACAGGCATCTTCCACTACGTATAGTCCATGTTCTTTTGCCACCTTCATAATCTCCTCCATGTTGGCACACTGACCAAACAGGTGTACCGGCACAATGGCTTTTGTGCGGGGCGTGATGGCACGGCGCAAGGCTTCCACCGACATGTTCATTGTCTCAAAATCCACATCCACCACCACGGGTGTGAGTTTCAGAAGTGCCACCACTTCAGCGGTGGCAATAAAGGTGAAGGTGGGTGTGATGACTTCGTCGCCGGGTTGCAATCCCAGCGCCATAAGGGCTATCTGCAGTGCGTCGGTGCCGTTGCCAGTGGGTATGACATGTTTTACACCCAAGTGTTCGGCAAGATGCTCTTGAAAATCCTGCACCGCTTGACCTTTGATAAAGGCAGCGGAGTCGAGCACTTGCTGTATGCCGGCATCAATATCGGATTGGATGTTCCGATACTGCGTCTGCAAATCTACCATTTGAATTTTGCGCATAGTATTCCGATTATGCAAAAGATGCAAGTCTGCATCTTATTTTTCAATTATATACTCCACCTCTTGTTCTTTCAGGCGTGTGCTTAAAATATAAGGTGAGTTGTATTTAGCCTTGAGGGGTAGTGTGGACTGTGCGGTGGCAGGATAGTCGCACACCACCTTGATGTCTTTCTCTTTGATATCGTTGAAGTGGGAAAGCAACAGTTGCACAGTCACCTCGGTGGAGGAAGGGAAGAGCAAGAGCCGCTGACCTGCGGGCACTTGTTGGGGTGTGATAGCGATGACAAAGCGTTTCTCAGTGTATTGCTCTGCCACGGCTGTAAGCTCCAATTCCTCGTCTTGCAAACGGATGCCGTTGATTGCTTGCAGGCGGACTGAACGTCGCAGTGTGTCTTTCACATTGCTGATACTCATTGTTTCCGTTGTCACTTCCCGTATGGTGTCCAGCGCTTCTTTGCTGCCGTAGATGAGGGTGGTGGGGGCAGAGAGGCGCGGTTGCTGTGTGAAGACATATTGGGCTGCCGGCGTTACCTCGACGGATAAGCGTACTGCCACCTTTTTCTGATGTTGGCGATAGTAGTCGGCATTCACTTCTGCCGGCTCCACCTGTTGGAGTTTTGCAGTACCCTGCAACTGGTCGGTTATCTTGGGTCGCACCTGCTCTGCAGAGATATGTATGCTTCCTTTTTCGCCTTTTATTTGCTTGGTAAGGTCAATTTGGACTGCCGCCAATCGGTCGGAAGAGTAGGCGCGCAACCGTTTGCCTTGGTCGCGGACGGTAAACTGAAACTCAGAGGGCAAGACAGTTTCAAAGGCGATGTCGTCAGGTATGCCCACATATTCAATCGGCACTCGCATTGTGCGTTCCCGAACGGCATTCATGGAATGACCATACCACAAGATAGTGGCGAAAATCAGAAAGAGCAAAAACGTGACGATACCGCGTATGCTGAAAAAATTATTTGCTTTGCGCCAACTTTGTCGCAATATGTCGGTCAGTCTGCTCACTTTTTCTCTTCTTTTGCCCCTTCTTTAGGTGCTTGTTGGGCATCATCAGCAGATTTGTAAACAGAGCCTTTGTCCACTTTGATAGTGATGTCTTTTGCAATGGTGATGATGAAAGCGTTTTCCTGTACTTCTTTTATCTCGCCGTAGATGCCTCCGGCAGTCACCACTTTGTCACCTTTCTTCATGCTATCGCGCTCTTTTTGCAGTTCTTTCTGCTTTTTCTGTTGTGGACGGATCATAAAGAAATAGAAGATGACGAAGATGAGAATCATCATAATCCAGAACGACCAGTTTCCCATCGAACCTGCTCCGTTTGTGCTTCCTTGTTGTGCGACTTCTGCTGCCGCATCCACTGCTTCAAGTAAAATGTAAGATAACATATTGTTGTGTTTTAGGGGTTAATATTTTCTTTGTTGTTTATTTCAATGTGAGGAACTTGGTGGCGGGATTGGTTTTTCGCTGGCGCTTAATCACCTCATCCAACACACCGTTGATAAATTGTGGACTGTTCTCGGTGGAGTATTCGCGTGCAATATCCAGATATTCGTTGAGCGTTACCTGCACAGGAATATCGGGGAAGTTGAAAAGTTCCGCCAGAGCCACATTCAAGATCACGCGGTCCATGAAAGCAATCCGCTCGGGGTCCCAGTTCTTTAAGCAGTCTGCCACCATTTTTTCGTAGTTTTCCGTGTTCTTGATGGTGCTTTTGAGCAGTGTTTTGGCAAAACTTACCTCATCTTCGGTGTCAAACATCTCCAGGAGCGGTTGGTCAGCATCGCTATCTTCACGGAATCGTCGTATGGTTTTCACCACAAAACTCATGACGATGTCCATGTCAGCCGCCCAATCGGAGGCATCCAGCGTGATTTCCAATTCTTCCAAAGCACTTTCCAGTTGCGGATTACCCGCTAACAGTTGTGCGAAAATTTTGCGCCAAACCGTTTTGTCAGCCTCGTATGAGGATTCGGAAGACGCCATATAGTCCTTATAGAGTTTGGAATCTGTGATTTGCTTATACAAACTGCTGACGCTGTCATGAGCACTCTCCCAACTCAGTTTGCTTTCGTTCACATAATGCCGAAGCATTTTGTTTTCAAACAACTGCTGAGCGAACCTATTGTTGATGAAACGTGGATTGGCATTGAAGTCGGCATGCATCGCCTGCGCTCTTTCTTTGGCCTCCGACAGTCGCTCATCGGCGTAAGAGGTGAGATAATTCACCAACTCCAATTGGAGGAAATACAAATTATAAACATCTGAGAAAGAGCGAAGCAAGTGCTTCTCTAAGGTGGTTATTCCCAATTCGGTATCGTTGTAATAGGCAAATACCGATTTTACCACTTTGGTGCGTACAAGCGTTCTATTTATCATATTTTTCAGCGCCACAGCGCATTTTCTGTTTTCAGTCTGCAAAGATACAACTAATTATTGAGAGTTGAAAACAAAAAATAAAAAAAGTCACGGCAGCAGCCTTAAAATAGCGTGATTCCGATCTAAGATAGTGAATATATGATGACTACTCGCTTGCAGGCGGAATGGATGGTATTCATTCGTCATGAGTGGAGAGGGAGTGGAAAGTCAGTAGGGGAAAAATTGCCAAATTTTTTGAGCGATTTTTTTTGCAGTCAGAGAGTAAAAACGGTCATTTTTATGCCTATAACATTCACATAATAAGAATATTATACCACAAAGTATGCACGATGTCCGCACGATGTCCGCACGATAGGTGCTGTGAGGGTGCACTTTTTTTGGAAAAAACGGAGTGAATTGCGAGTGGAAAAATTGCCAAATTTTTTACTTGTATTCCGCCAACGTTTTTTTAGCCAAAATAGACTACCGCCGGTTAAATTCCGCATTTTGTATTTTTTTGACGTGTAAATATGTTGTAAAAATAGAACAATGTTTGCAATGTAAGAAAAAATACATTATCTTTGTGGCGTTTTTGAAAACAATATTAACCCCTAAATACTAACAGATATGAAGAAAATCAGTTTCTTTGTGATGTCAGCGATGTTCTTGTTGGGTTCAGCCACTGCGGATGCCCAATTGCTTAAGAATATCGGTAATGCCATTAAATCAGGCACTCAACAAAACAGTTCCCAATCGTCTTCTCAATCGTCTTCTCAGTCGTCTTCCAACGCGCAGAAGCCAGCTGCCCAGCAAAACAATGCTTCGCAGAAGAAGAGCACTGCGGCCGTGTCAATGGAGAACAACGGGACAGTGTATTATGTAAGCAAGAACGGTGCTTCTCGTGGTGCTGATGCGTTATCGCCAGCAACTGCGAAGAAGGATATTCAGGCCGTGCTTGATATTATTAAGGAGAAGGGTGACAATGGTGCAATAGTTCGCGTGAGTGAAGGTAACTTCCTCGGCAAGACGAATGCCGGTTACATTGAGATTAGCAACTTCATCACGCTTGAGGGTGGATGGAATGCAGACTTTACCGAGCGTGACCCGCTGAAATATATCACTCGTATTCAGCCGACTCAGGAACAACTTGGAACGAATGGTTCGAAGGGTTTGATTACGATAAGCGGTTTGGATGATGTGATGGCCAAGCAGCCTAAGGGTACACTTATTATAGATGGTATCATGCTTGACCAAGGTTTGGAAGCATATTATATGCCTAATGACCCGACTGATGAGCGTAACGGTTGTCCTTCGGCAGACTTTGAAACCGGTCGTATGGTTGATGCCGTTCCCCCACAAGTGCAACACCAAGGTGTCTTCTCGCAAGGTTGGATTGCGGGCAACGTGATTATCCGCAATTGTCTTGTGGCTAACTGCACAATGTTTGGTTTGCAATTCAGCACCCGTTGCGGCGAGTTGGATATTTACAACAATGTCATCATTTCCAACCGTTATGGTGGCGTCCGCATACAAGGTGGCGACAAGAATGGTGAGGCTTCGCATATCAACTTCCACCATAACACGGTTGCTTTCTCATGGTGCCGCGACAAATATATGGAAGACATGGGCTACGGTTATGAGTTTATGACCCTCGTTAATGCGGATGTGCATCACAATCTGTTCATCGGCAACAACTATGCAGCCGTGGCTCGCACTCATGCGCTCTCAGGTCCGGATACGCCTATTGAGAACAAACGTGTGACCAATCTTTATGACAACTATTTCTATATCAACGCCGCTGATTTGCAATTGCCTTCTAAGGGCGGTGGCAAGTGGACCAACGTTAAATGCACCGATATAGAAGATATGGTTGATGAGAAGACGTTGCCGAAGGCAGAGAACAACCTGTTGATGGAAGACAGTGACCCCGCACTTCAAGCTTTCGACCAGGCTTATCTTGACGGTGTTGCCAACTTGAAGATTATCGCTTCATCCTCCAGCTTCAACCGTAACTCAAGCGCTAACCAGTTGCGTGCCGCTACGGGTCAGAACATGCAAGGCTCTGAAATTCGCCGTGTTTCCATGTACGGCAACCGCTACAACTTTGATAAAGCCCTGCAACTCTTCGGCGCAAAAGCCAATTACGGTGCACAGAAATAACCGACAAAATAATAAGGAATAAAAAAGCGGTGACTTCACCGCTTTTTTATTTCCTTAAATTGTAGTATCTTTGCAGCCGCTATGAAGAAGAATATTATTATTGCAGTTATTGCAGTCTTGCTGCTGGCGATTTCAGGCATCGGTATCTGGCAGTATTATCGTCTTTTTGTCAGTAACTTTTCATCAATAGACGGGGAGCCGTATCGTTTGTATGTGTATCCCGATGAGTCGCTTGAGAAAGTGGAGAAAAGTCTGGCAGAGCATTACCGCATTGCTTCTCCTTGGAGCCTGCATTTTCATTCTCGTTTGATGAAATTTCGTCATCCCAAGACCGGCAGTTACCTGCTACCCGCCCAAGCAAGTGATGCCGAGGTGATACGTATGCTCCGCAATGGTGAACAAACACCGGTGGAGGTTACCTTCAGTCGTATTCGTACTCGCGAACAACTCGCCAAACGCTTGTCAGAGCAACTTCTTTTAGACTCTGTTGATATCATCTCTCGATTGGAAGATACGGTATATATGGGCAAATACGGTCTGAACAAAGAAACGGCTGTCACGCTATTCATTCCTGATACTTACGAACTGTATTGGACTATTTCTGCCGATGCTCTCTTCCAGCGTATGGAGAAGGAATATAACCATTTCTGGAACGAGCAACGTGTCGCTAAAGCAAAGAAAATAGGACTTACCAAACAAGAGGTGGCAACCCTTGCGAGTATTGCAGAATCGGAGACCAACAAAGACTTTGAGTATCCTATTATTGCCGGGCTCTATCTGAATCGTCTGCGCAAAGGCATGAATCTGCAAGCTTGCCCGACCGTCATCTTCGCTTGGCAAGACTTCAGTATGCGTCGTGTGTTGCAGAAGCATCTTGAGATAGACTCGCCGTATAATACGTATAAATATAAGGGACTTCCTCCGGGACCGATTCGTATCCCGCGTGCAGCCACTATGGATGCGGTTCTTAATTACACTCCGTCAGATTATTTGTTTATGTGTGCTTCGGCAGAGTTCAACGGCACTCACCATTTCTCTTCCAGTTACAAGGCACATGCACAGTATGCACGCGAGTATCAAGCGGCACTCAACAAAAGAAATATAAAATAAAGGAAACAAACAAGGCGCATAGAAGCGCCTTGTTTGTTAATTTCAGTCGCATAGCGAGTAGAGGTCTCCGCGCGGGTTGAGCAGTAGTACCGGCACTCGGCTCTTTTGTATCACATGTCTCTCCTGCGGCCCAAACAAGATATCGTCCAAACCATATTCCCGGCTCGCTGTCACTATCAACAAGTCCGTCTCCGCCGATTTCTTAGCCGCCTCCATATTCACGCCGAAACTGTCTTTTGTTGCAGTTTCAATCCGATACCGAAGTTCTGCCTTCTCAAGCGCAGTGGCAATACGCTCCGTGTGGTGCAGCGCCTTATGACCATAATCTTTGGCTTGAAGCAGTACAATCTCGGCACCGATAATCCTGCCATAGTGCAGACAGGTCTCCGTCTTGTGAATGTCTTCTTCCAAGAAACTCACAGGCGCCAATACGTGTTGAATAGGTATCGCCAACCTGTCCATACTATCCGTGATAACAACATACGGAATTCTCAACTCACGACTTGCATCTAACACGCGTTGTATCTGCCTACGGCGATTATCACAAGCATAAAACACTATATCTATGTTATTCTCGTCGCAAAACTCGCTCAGGTTCTCAGGAATCTTCGTCAATGCATGTGTATGTCTGCCTGTCTGTTCCGCAATGCGCAAACAGAAGAGTCGCTCACGCTCGCCCAAGCCGCTGTTAAGATAGATAGTCAAGCAATTACTCATACTCCTATTGCAGTTTCTCTGCGTAATACAATTCATATTCGGGCATCAACTCGGGATACAATATCTTTATCAAATCGCTGAGCAACCGCTCAGGATGTACTACCGCGCTTTCCCAAAAATCGTTGGCTCCTGTCTCATGGCTGCGGTGCAAGAAGTTATACACTTCCCCCGCCTGATAGGCGCGAAACCATGTATGCTTCTCGTCGGCCTCCTTGAGTTCCTGCATCGTGCGAGAAGTGGAGTTCACCCACACGTCAGCATCCCTGAAATGAACCAATACTGTTTCGAATGAGAGAGGCAGACTGCCGTTGGTGGAGTCGTTCTGATAATAGTAATCAGCACCGGCGTCCCGATAGAGTTGACCCGTATAGACCAAACCTGACGGCATATACCACGTTCCGCGGAAGTTGTTGCCTGCCATAATCGTCTTTTTCTCTTTGACCGAATCGACAACCAGCTGCTTCAAAGAGTTGTATTGTCTAACCACTTCCTCAAAGATACTGTCTGCCATTGCCTGTTTGTCGTAGAATGCTCCTACCAGGCGTATCCACTCGGCGCGGGCAAGCGGGTTGTGTTCCATCCATTCGTTGTTGTAGATGACGGGCAACCCCGATTTCTCCAGATATTGTCTTGCTCCGTCACCTTGTGCATAGGTGCTGATCATGATAGCCTCGGGACGCGTGAGCAACACCCGTTCTCCGTTCACCTGCATGGCATCGCCGAGGTCGGCACAGCCTTCTTGGACAGAGGTTAGGGGTGTATATACGAGAAAAGGTGAACAAATGCCGCAAAGGGAATGTATCTCGTCAAGAGCATCCAAAAAACCAGCATGCGTGCAACTGGTGGCAGCCAAACGACGAATAGGTATTTTCACGGTGATGCCGTCTGTGAAAGGCAATACCGTATCTGTCTTTACCAGATAATAGCGCTGCATCACCTGTCCCGCTTTCCACGGGTCTGCTATTGTAATGATGGTATAGCCTTCTTGGTTGTCAATGGTAAATCCTTTCGCATATCTGCCTTCCTGCGATTGCCATACCGATTGTGATTGGTGTGTGCAAGCTGCCAGCAACAATACCAAACATAATAATACAAATGACTTATTCCTCATGTAGCGATTGGTTGATGGTTTCAATATATTGCAGTATTTCTTCTCCTCCTATGTTTTTCTCAGAGGAGGTGATGAACATAGGTGGCAACTCTTCCCATTTTTCCAGCAGGCAATCTTTATATCGGTCAATGTTTTGTTGCTGTTGTTGTCGTGTGAGTTTGTCCACCTTGGTGAAGATAATGGCAAAGGGGATACCGTTTTCGCCCAGCCATTGCATAAACTCCAGGTCTATGGTTTGTGGTTCATGCCTTGAGTCCACCAACACAAAGAGTGACACCAACTGCTCGCGAAGCAGACAATATCGCTCTATCATGCGCTTGAGTTGCTCCCGTTGTGTTTTGCCCGCCTGCGCATATCCGTAGCCCGGGAGGTCCACTAAATGCCATGCGTCTTTTCTGCCGCCGTTGATTAGAAAATGATTGATGAGAAGCGTTTTCCCGGGCTTGGATGAGGTTTTGGCAAGGTTTTTTTGCTTGCACAAACTGTTGATAAGCGATGACTTGCCTACATTACTCCTGCCTATAAAAGCATACTCGGGCAATGCCGACTGCGGACATTGCATGACATCGGTATTGGAAATAACAAAGGTGGCTGTGTGAATAATCATAATACAATTGGAGTTGATAACCCATAGGAGTTGAAAAAGACAAACGGAAATCTTTTTCGCCTGCAAAGGTAAGAAAATATAATGATAAATGAAAAAATATTTGTAACTTTGCAACTCGAAGTGGAAACAAAAAGCAAAGTCATAGAAGAGAAACAAAAAACGGTCAGGAAACCGGCAAAGGGTCAGAAACGCCGCAAGCTCACTAAGAAACAGCGTGCTCTGCGTCGTCGTTGGTTGATAGGCTCTTTGGCGGCTGTGCTGTTGCTTGTGCCTGTAGTAACCGTGGTTACGCTGTGGTGGCGTGGCTGGTTGCCAACACGGGAAGAACTGCCGCGCTACAAAGAGAAAATCTTGATTGTGCTCTCCGGCTGGGGCCATGCCCGTCTTCCCGAAGGAGAAGTGATAGGCATTGATATTTCCCATTATCAGGGAACGGTTGATTGGGAAGAGTTGTGTTTCCATGTGGATAAGACCCGCCGGCTCTACAAAAAAGAGAACAAGAAAACCTCCCGTCGCGAGGTGGATTTTGTGGTAGCAAAAGCCACGCAGGGTGCCCGATATCGTGATAATAAGTATAAAGAGCACAAACAAGGTGCCCGAGAACGGAATATCTTGTTTGGTGCCTATCATTTCTACTCGTGGAAAGCGAGTGCCAAAGCGCAGGCAGACAACTTCATCCGTACCGCACAACTTCAGTCTGGCGATCTTGTTCCTATCCTTGATGTAGAGATGTACGAAGGACGCCTTCCTGAGAGAGACTCACTTCTTGTATGGCTTAATACCGTGGAAAAATACTACAACCGCCGTCCTATCATCTATACCGGCGAGAATTGCTATCTGACCTATCTTCTCCCCCACAAGGATTTTTCCCGATATGCCTATTGGATAGCTCGTTATGGCGGTCAAGAACCCTCCCGACACCATATCATCTGGCAATGCTCCGAGAATGGCAAAGCAGGGGGCGTGAAAAGACCTGTGGACCTCAATGTGTTCAGAGGAACAAAAGCCGATATGATTTATAAATATACCTTGCCGTAAGAGATTCTGAAACAATAAATAAACATAATATGACTTTCTCGTTGTTGGAATTAAACGATACAAACAGTTGTGAAATGAGTATGAGCGGAATGTAGAAATGAGAAAGACAAAATATTTTGCAAAAATTATGAAAGGCTTACGAAGTTCTTCGCGGTCCTTGCAAAATGCTTAGTGAAAGTTGAGGAAAAATTGAACATTTTTTGATTTTTTTTAAGGCTCACCATGTGCGCTACATGTCCGCTATATGTCCGCTACAAGTCCGCTACATTTTTTTGAGGAAAAATTGAACATTTTATTATTTTAAATTTCGCCAATGGGTATGACTTATAAATTTGTGAGTTTATGAAAAAAATATTACATTTGTGCGCTTTTTGGTTTCTTGTGATTTTGCTCTCCTGTTGCAACCATACAAACCAAAGACAAAACAATACTAAAAACACGTCGTCAATGAAACAATTAGTTGTCATCGCAGAAGAACAAGAACGGAAACTTGCCGAGCAGTATTTTCCGGGTATTCCCGTTAAAATCACAGGCGTTGGAGCCATTAATATCATCAATAGCTTGCGTGATATCCCATCGAACACCGAGATATACAATATCGGCTATGCCGGTAGTGCCAACTTTGAAGTGGGTACTTTGGTAGAGGTGACGGAGAGTTGTCTTAATCACCCTAATGTCAACTATCCGGAGCCTGTGCAGCGGTTGCAACCCATAGCCGACTCCCCTGCAGCCTGCAAAGCCGTTTGCTACAGCGGTGTGGACTTCTGTCTGCAAAGCGATTACCACGACTGTGTCTTTGACATGGAACTCGCTTTTATATGTGCTTTGGGGTTCGAAAAAGTTCACTCGCTCAAGTATGTGAGCGACAACTTGTCTTTGCACGATTACCGACAAGTAGGCGCCGGTGTGGAAGATGCTAAGAAATAAAATTCTATATATCTTAAAATTATATTATCTATGGCAAACAAAGAAAACTACAAGTGGGGCTTCCAGAATATAGGTGGCTCGACACGCGTGAAAATTCAAAGTGGTGAAGACTTCCGTCACCTTGGGGAACTTGACCAAAAGATGTGGACCGTCCTCTCTTGCCCTACCTCCGGTTTGGAAATCGACTCCAAGAGTCTGCAATACATGGATGTGGACCAAGACGGTAAGATCCACGTTAATGATGTTATCAATACTGCCAATTGGCTCACTGATGTTGTTAAGAACCCAGACCTGCTCTTAGAGTCGAAGGACGGCATTGCTCTTGAGAATATCAATGAGGAGAGTGAAGAAGGCAAACGCCTCTTGGCTTCTGCCCGACAGATACTCGCCAATCTCAAGAAAGAAAGTGATGTCATCACAGTGGCTGACTCATCCGACAGCATCGCCATTTTTGCTCAGACGCGCTTCAACGGTGACGGTATCATCACCGAAGGTTCCACCGATGATGAGGCAATGAAGAAACTTATTGCTGATGCCATTGCAGCTACAGGTGGTAGTGCCGACCGCAGTGGTGCTCAGGGCATCAATGCCGACCAAATAGAGGCTTTCTATGCAGCTCTCGCAGAGTACAAGGCATGGCAAGACGCTAAGCCTGAGCTCCCCTTCGGCGATAAAACAGATGAGGCATTAGGTCTGTTCAATGCACTGAATGCCAAAGTGAAGGACTTCTTCCTTCGTTCACGTTTGGCAGCTTTCAATCAGGACAGTACAGCCGCTCTTGATGTGCAAGTGAGCCGCATTGAAGCCATCTCGGCAGACAACCTCACCGAGAAGGGCGATGAGATAGCTTCTTATCCGCTGCAACGCATCACCGGCAAAGAAGAACTTGACCTCACCGCTCCGTTTAACCCTGCTTGGGCAGCTCAGTTTACCGCTCTGCAGGCTATTGCCATCGACAAGAAGAAAAAATCGCTCACCGAAGCCGATTGGGATGCCATAGGTGCTCAGTTTGCTGCCTATACCGCATGGCAAGGAGCCAAAGCAGGTGTATGTGTGGAAGCACTCGGTGCTGACGTGGTAGCCGCTTATCTCAAAGAAGACAAGAAAGCAGCATTGCTCAAATTGGTGGAGGAAGATAAGGCCCTTGAGGCAGAGTCAAATGGTATTGACGCCGTTGACCGCCTCACGCACCTCTATCGTGATTTCTACACGATTCTCAAAAACTATATTACCCTGCAGGACTTCTATGACCCTGACCAACAAGTGAAGGCCATCTTCCAAGCCGGTACGCTGATTATCGACCAACGTGCCTGCCATCTCACAATGCTCGTGCAAAACGCGGGAGCACAGGCAGCCCTCGCACCCGCCAGCGGTATGTACCTTATCTACTGCACCTGCACCGCCAAAACAAAAGCCGCTCCTATTGAGATAGTAGCCGCCATGACGATGGGTGAGACGGGCGACCTCTACGTAGGCAAACATTGTATATTCTATGACCGTCAGGGACTTGATTGGGATGCTACCGTTACAAAGATAATTGATAACCCAATCAGCATCAAGCAAGCTTTCTGGTCACCTTATCGCCGCCTCGCTAAATGGGTGGAAGATCTCATTAACAAACGCGCTGCTGAGAAAGACGCCAAGATGATGTCAGACACTACCGCCAAACTCCAAGAGACACCTGCCACAGGTGCCGACGGGAAACCGCAAGCCGCAATGCCTTTTGACATAGCCAAATTCGCAGGTATCTTTGCCGCCATTGGTATGGCGTTAGGCATGATAGGCTCCGCTCTTGTGAGTGTCTGCAAAGGACTATCCGGGCTGTCATGGTGGCAATATATTCTTGTCTTTGCAGCTATTATACTTATCATCTCCGGCCCCAGCATGATAATGGCTTGGCTCAAACTGCGCAAACGTAACATCGCTCCGCTCTTGAACGCCAATGGATGGGCTGTCAACGCTGCTTCTATCGTCAATATCCGCTTTGGTGCTACCTTGACCGACCAAGTGAAATTCCCTATCGTTAAGATTGCTGACCCCTTCGCTGAAAAGGGCATGCCTGCATGGAAGAAATGGTGCATCGGTCTTGCTTGCGCTATCCTTGTTCTCTGCGGTCTATGGTTAGGCAACATCGGCGGTTTTTGCGGATTGGATAAACCATGGAAATCACCCCTTCCATGTTTCAATAAAGAAGTAGTGGCAGAAGCTCCCGCTGAACCCGCAACTGTAGAAACACCACAAGAGGCTGCTGATAGTGAGGCACCTGCTGCGCCTGAAGCTCCCGCTGAACAATAAACGCATATCTCAAACGTAGGGGCGACCATGCTTGGTCGCCCCTGCAAAATCTATAATACCATGAAAAAACAACTCTCTCTCGCGCTTATCACCATCGCACTGATAGGCTGCACCACACAACCTCAAACGCATACTCCCACCCTTGAGAACGCCGAACCTGCCATTTATCGGGTAGAGCCGTTAAGCTGGTGGACCGACATGCATACACCTCTCACGCTTATGTTCTACGGCAAAGACCTGCAGGACGCACAGGTCAGCGTCGAGAAAGTGACGGATATCGCTTTTTTGCCTGCCACTGACCCATGGTGGAATGCCTATCAAACAGAACCCACCAAGGGTATCCGTATCCAAGCTCAACACAATGCCGAGAGTAAAAACTACCTCTTTGTAGAAGCTGAGGCAAGGCAAGCCGGCACTTATCTCTTCACCCTCCGTCAAGGCGACAAAGTGGATAAATGGGTGTATGAAATACGCGACCGCCGCGAAGATAGTCGCAATCGAACAAGCTTCACTTCTGCCGATGTCGTCTATCTTATTATGTCTGACCGTTTCGTGGATGGCGATGAGAGCAACAACTCTACCGAACTTACTTATGAAAAAGCTGATAAAAGCGATATTGACGGACGCTTCGGAGGCGATATCTTAGGGATTATCAACTCACTTGACCATATCAGCCAGTTAGGTGCTACCGCCATCTGGCCGACACCTCTCCTCCTTGATAATGAGGATGATTGGTCTTATCATGGATATGCTTGCTCCGACTACTACCATATCGACCCGCGTTTCGGAGATAACGAACTCTACAAGACAATGGTAGAGCGGGCACATGAGAAGGGGATCAAGGTGTTAATGGATATGGTGCCTAATCACTGCGGTGCCGAACACTGGTGGATGAAAGACCTTCCCTTCCATGACTGGATAAACCAGTTCCCCACTTTCACCAATACCAACAACGCCTTCTCTGCCAACTACGACATCAACGCTTCCTGCTACGACCGCCAACTCAACAACAGCGGCTGGTTCGACCATCCAATGCCCGATATGAATCTCAGCAACCCTGACCTGCTGCAATACTTCAAACAATGGGCGGTGTGGTGGATTGAATATGCCGACTTGGACGGTCTGCGTGTCGATACCTATCCCTATGTCGAGAAACTGCCGGCTGCTGACTGGTGCAAAGCCATCCGTGAGGAATATCCTGACATCAATATAGTCGGGGAGTGTTGGACACGACCCGCCTCCAATGTTGCCTATTGGCAAGCAGATGTTAATAACAAAGACGGATTCAATTCCAACCTTCCCTCAGTCATGGACTTCCCCGTGGAAGAGGCTATTCGTCAGGCATTGGAGAACGATGGCAATTATTGGGGTGGGGGACTCACACGCGTCTATGACGCCGTTGCACAAGACTATCTCTATGCCGATGTCAACAAACTGCTCATATTTGCGGGCAACCATGATATGGACCGTATTGCTGATGTTGTGTATAAGCAAGACCCGCGTCGCGTGAAACTCGCTATGACGATGATTGCTACCATGCGCGGCATTCCCCAACTGTTCGCAGGCGATGAGTATGGCATGCGTTCAGCTGACCTCAGCAAAGGACACTCAGGGCTGCGCCAACCGCTACCGGCAGAAAACGAACTGACGGAAGAGGCAAAAGATATGTTCAACTTTCAAAGCCGTCTCTTCCAATTCCGAAAGAACCAACCTGTCTTGCAAACCGGCAAAACCATGCATTTCATGAGTCGGGACAATACCTATGCCTATTTCCGTTATAACGACAACGAGGCAGTGTTTGTCTATCTCAACGCTTCCGACTCTCCGCGCGTAATACCAACGGACCACTATGAGGAGATTCTCTCCCGTTACAACTCCGAAGGAACCGATATTATCAGCGGTGAGAAAATTAATCTTAACGAACCTGTCACCATCCAACCCCTCACGGCTATTGTCGTCAAACTATAGTTTAAAAATGTAGAAACCCATTGGCGGAATACAAACAAAAAAATTTGGCAATTTTTCCACTCAACACTAACTCCTGTTTTTTCGAAAAAAAGTGCACCTTCGGAGCACCTATCGTGCGGACATCGTGCGGACATCGTGCATACTTTGTGGTATAATATCCTTATTATATGAATGTTATGGGCATAAAATGACCATTTTTTACTCTCTTCCTGCAAAAAAATCACCAAAAAAATTTGGCAATTTTTCCCCAACTGATATTTTCCTCATAGTCGTCCCATGACTGATGAATATCATGAATTCCGCCAACGAAGATAATAAATAATTTCTAAGCGTTAATTTACGAACTCTATCTCTCTATGATTCTGTCTTGAACGCTCCTCCCGTATGGCATGCTGACTAATTGTTTATTTGTGATAAGTCATTTTGCCTCTTGCATATAAAAAAAACTTTTTGTACCTTTGCACGCTCTATTATCAAGAATAGAGCAGAACCCTATTGTTTAACCCTAATTTATTGAGAGATTGAAATTGTGAGACACAATACCTGATAATTTAATCTGACAATTTTGCAATTTCTTACCTAATCTACCACTATGGCAGAAAACTTATCTCTCCAGAACTTCGACTGGGATGCCTTTGAAGCTGAAAAACAAGGCAAACAAAACGAAGAATTGATTAACAAGTATGACGAAACGCTGAACGCTATCAAAACAGGCGAAGTAGTTGAAGGTACAGTAAAAGCTATCAACAAACGCGACGTTGTCGTTAGCGTTGGTTACAAGTCAGACGGTATCGTTCCCGCTGCCGAATTCCGCTACAATCCCGACCTGAAAATCGGTGACAAAGTAGAAGTGTACATCGAGAACCAAGAAGACAAAAAAGGCCAACTCGTTCTCTCGCACAAGCAGGCTCGCGCATCGCGCAGCTGGGACCGCGTTAAAGAAGCTCTTGAGAAAGAAGAAATCGTACAAGGCTTCATCAAATGCAAAACCAAAGGCGGCATGATTGTTGACGTTCTCGGAACTGAAGCCTTCCTCCCCGGTTCGCAAATTGATGTTAAACCCATCCGCGACTACGACGTATTCGTTGGCAAAACCATGGAATTCCGTATCGTTAAGATTAACGAAGAATTCCGCAATGTTGTTGTTTCGCACAAAGCTCTCATCGAGGCTGAACTCGAAGCACAAAAGAAGGAAATCGTCAGCCATCTTGAGAAAGGTCAAGTGCTTGAAGGTACCGTTAAGAACATCACTAACTATGGTGTATTTATCGACCTCGGCGGCGTTGACGGTCTCATCCATATCACCGACCTTAGCTGGGGACGTGTTAACGACCCGAAAGAAATCGTCAGTCTCGACCAGAAAATCAACGTGGTTATACTTGACTTCGACGAAGAGAAAAAACGTATTGCTCTCGGCTTGAAGCAACTCACTCCTCATCCATGGGATGCTCTGCCCGCTGACCTCAAGGTAGGCGACCATATCAAGGGTAAAGTAGTTGTCATCGCTGACTACGGAGCATTCGTAGAAGTAGCCCCCGGCGTTGAAGGACTTATCCACGTTAGTGAGATGTCATGGAGCCAACACCTCCGTTCTGCTCACGACTTCCTCAAAGTAGGTCAAGAAGTAGAAGCTGTCATCCTCACTCTCGACCGCGATGAGCGCAAAATGTCACTCGGTCTCAAGCAACTCAAAGCTGACCCATGGGAGAATATCGAAGAGAAATATGCTGTAGGCTCCAAACACCAGTCGAAAGTTCGCAACTTCACCAACTTCGGTGTGTTTGTTGAACTCGAGGAGGGCGTGGAAGGACTTATCCATATCTCCGACCTGAGCTGGACCAAGAAGATCAAACACCCCAATGAGTTCACCCAGATAGGTGCTCCCCTTGAGGTCGTTGTTCTCGAAATCGACAAAGAGAACCGTCGTCTCTCTCTCGGTCACAAACAATTGGAAGACAATCCTTGGGATGCTCTTGAGGCTCAATTCGGTCTCGACTCCATCCACGAAGGTACTATCTCCGAACTCTCCGACAAAGGCGCTGTCATCGCTCTGCCTTACGGCGTAGAAGGTTTCTGCACCGCTCGCCATCTGCAGAAAGAGGACAAAACTCCTGCACAAGTAGGTGAGACTCTCAGCTTCAAGGTTATTGAGTTCAATAAAGATGCTAAGCGTATCTTGCTCAGTCACCTCCGCACATGGGAAGCTCCGAAAGAAGAAGAGGCTCCTAAGGCAAAGAAAGCCGCAAAGAAAGAGGCTCAACCTGCTCAACCCGCAGTAGAGAAAACCACACTCGGTGATATCTCTGTTCTGGCTGACCTCAAGGCTGAGATGGATGCTGCCGTTCTCGAGAAACTCGAAGAGAAAGAGGCTGCCAAGAAACCCGCTAAGAAAGCCGCTGCTAAGAAATCAGCAAAGAAGGAAGAACCCGCTGCTGATGCTCCTGCAGAAGAGAAAACTGAATAATTCCGGCGTTTCACATGAAAAAGGAAGAACATTAGTTCTTCCTTTTTTTGTATATGGGTAAAACAGTTTTGGGGGTATCGTTATATTGATATAAGGAAAATATCGAAATGCGATAGTCTTTTATTCCTTTGTGCTCTTATAATATCGGCAAGCGGCTTTCAGACCGCATTCCTGACAGCGGGGTTTGCGAGCCTGACATACATAGCGGCCATGAAGCAGCAACCAATGGTGAGCCTTGGGAATCACTTCCTGCGGGATGTATTTCACTAATTGAAGCTCGGTCTGCAGCGGCGTCTTGCTATTTGTTGTCAGACCGATGCGCTCGCTCACGCGGAAGATATGGGTATCCACCGCCATCGTAGGTTGGTCCCAGATAACGGCACACACCACATTGGCGGTTTTGCGCCCCACACCCGGCAACGTCTGCAAATCGTCAATGTTGTCAGGAACTTCACCGTGATACACCTCCGTCAAACGCTGAGCCGTCTGTACCAAGTGTTGTGCTTTGGCATTCGGGTAACTCACAGAATGGATATATCCCAATACCTCTTGCACTGTGGCGGCAGACATCGCTTCAGCAGTGGAGTGAGAAAAGGTTGCGGTGAAAAGTGGAGTTGAAATAAATTTTTTTGCAGATTAGCGAAAAAGTTGTAATTTTGCAGTGAAAAAGGAAGAGGTGTCTTCCTGAAGTAAAAAGAAATAGAAATAAGGCATTGACTATTATTCGCATTCAAAAAAAAAGCCTAGGAAACTGATTTTTTTGATTGTTGGAAATCGGTCGTATTCGTCGAGAGTGAAATAGGCGAGTAGACTTTAGCTAACTCATGTAAGAATCACACAATTGTGTGAGTTTTTCTATATGAGTTAGGTGGGTTACTTCCTAGGCTTCCCACGAATGCGAGTAGAAAAGTTCACACATTTTTTTGTGACGTATTCTGACAGGTGATTGATAGTTGTGCGTATGGCTATCAGTTATGTTAGAAGGAATACGAAATTATTTTAGGGTGGGGCATAGGTCGTTGTGGTGTATGTTTTCTGTTTTAACCTTGATAATATTTATTAAGGTTATATTATTTCATTGGTTTTGTTTTGAATCATTATTGATATCAAGTTTATGGAAAGCACCATATAGCTTTTTCTCTTTCTGGATTCCAAAGATATGTATAGTGTTGTTTTTATCGTCCTTTGTGTTTATAAGCAAACGTATGGTATGGACAATAATACTAAATGTGATAGTAGATGTATGGATAGTATCTAATCTCATATATTTTAGAGCAAATGGAGTGTTCTTGAGTTTTTCTGCCATACAAATGGCATCAAATCTACAGGGATTTGAAGGCTCCATATGGGCATATTGGAATTGGAAGTCCACAATTTTTATTGTACTTACAATCATTTATTCTATCTTAATTATTCCTATTGAAGTAAAAAGTAGGTTAATCAAACCATTTGTTTTTGCATTGGTGTTAGCTATACTTTTAGAAGGAATAAGTGTTATGTGCAGATATCATATAGCGACAGTAGAATTGGCACAAGAAGGTAGGGAAGAAGAGAATGTTAATATAGTTAAAAATTTAGGAATTCCAATTGTTAGTTTAGTAAGTGAAGTCAATTCACATCAAGCTTGGATGGGCGATTGGGAAGTTGTATTAGATAATAGGTATGTTTATGAGCATTCTATTATATCATTATTTCCAGCAATAGGAGTTGTTAAATTATCCGGTATGAACATCGCTCGTAAAAGAAATGTTGAGGTGAATAAAAATGTTGTACTTGTGGAAACAATATCATACAATGAGTTGTCTGAATTTTTAGGTAAAGGTAGTAATGGAGATAAAAAGCCCCGGCTCAGTTTGATATTCTTATTGGTGGAAAGTTTGGAAAGTTGGGTAATTGATGTGACTGATGATAAAGGTCAATTGATTGCTCCCAATTTGAATAGATTGGTGAATAATAAGGCTAATCTCTATTGCAGTAAAGTAATATCGCAAGTTAAAGAAGGTGTTAGTGGAGATGGTCAGATGATATGTAATACAGGTTTGTTGCCGATATCTAAAGGTTCTGCATCTATTTTATATGGAGATAATATTTTTCCTAATTGGGCTCATTTTTTTGAAGAGTCGCTAATTATTGATATAGGAGGAAATATATGGAATCAAGAAGCCGTGAATGTTTCTTATAATTATTCGGGACGAGTAAATCCAAGCAATGAAGAAGGTGTTTGTGAAGATAAAGAATTGTTGGATGCTCTGACAAATGAGCTCAATAGACTTGATACTATTACATTTTGTGCTCAAGTAATAACTGTATCTACACATACTCCCTTCCTATCTCATCAATGCAAAGATTTGTATTTCCGGACAGATATTCCCAAGACCTTAAAAAACTATTTACATTGTGTACATTATACCGATAGTTGCATTGGAAGTGTGATAAGTGCGATTGAAGAGTTGAATATGTCTAATTGTGCATTAGTTATAACCGGCGATCATACTATTTACAAACAATCTTTATTGCGCGAAATGAGAGTTTATGCAGAGCAGCACAATTGGGATATTAAATCCGGTAAGAATTATGTACCGTTGATAATTTATACTCCGCAACAAAAAGAAAAAATGAGAATTGATGATGAATGTTATCAAATGGACATCTACCCCACCATCTTGCATTTGATAGGTTGCGAGGACTATTATTGGAAAGGCTTTGGTGTTAATCTGTTGGACTCTGCAGCGCGGCATCATCGTCCGTGCACGGAAGAAGAAGCCTATCAGCTCTCTGATAAGTTGATACGAAGCAATTGGTTCAAAACAAATAATAAGGAAGTTAGGTAATGGCGAATAGAACAGACTAATATACGTGGTTTGTCCCGCCTATTTACCATGATTGTTTTTGTGATATCTGCACCAAGGAGTCAGTCCGCACTTCTCGCATTGAGGTTTGCGAGCCTGACATACATAGCGGCCATGAAGCAGCAGCCAGTGGTGAGCCTTGGGAATCACTTCCTGTGGGATGTATTTCACTAATTGAAGCTCGGTCTGCAGCGGCGTCTTGCTATTTGTTGTCAGACCGATGCGCTCGCTCACGCGGAAGATATGGGTATCCACCGCCATCGTAGGTTGGTCCCAGATAACGGCACACACCACATTGGCGGTTTTGCGCCCCACACCCGGCAACGTCTGCAAATCGTCAATGTTGTCAGGAACTTCACCGTGATACACCTCCGTCAAACGCTGAGCCGTCTGTACCAAGTGTTGTGCTTTGGCATTCGGGTAACTCACAGAATGGATATATCCCAATACCTCTTGCACTGTGGCGGCAGACATCGCTTCAGCAGTGGGGTAGGCTTCAAAAAGAGCCGGAGTAACGAGATTCACACGCTTGTCTGTGCATTGTGCAGACAGCATTACCGCAACTAACAATTGAAACGGATTGTCGTAGTGCAACTCGCTCTCCGCTACCGGCATATTTTCTGCAAACCAAGCGAGGCAATAGTCAAAACGCTGCTTTGTTGTCATGGAGCCTTTAATTTATCTGCCTTTTTTTACTCTGCACTTTCTTTATATGCCTTGCTCAGATACGCTAACAAGTGCGACACTTGTTGCTCTGTCTGCTGTGTTTCAACGCTTATCTCTTTCTTCTGCAGACGAAGAAGAAGTAAACTATAGAGGAAGACAAGCATCATTTGTATATCCGACTGAGTCGGGTTGTCCGATTTGCTTTTCAGAAGTGCCAACTGCGGTATGAGTTGCATGTAGGCGGCGCGGTAGGTCGCCACTTCGTTCAGAAGCTCACTATGCAAATCCTCCATCTCGCCAACTGCCAACCGTGCGATGCTCACATGCCCACTCTGCATGACCCCTTCTTGCTGCATCATTGCTTTCAAGTCGGCGAGAAAAGCATTTTGTTGCAATGCTTCGTCATCTGCAAATGCACGCACCACATCTTCCATCTGCCATAGGTGGAGAATATATTCGGCAATGTTATCACGCTTCGTCTTCATCGTCAAAGAAATTGTCAAGTTCATAGTCGTCGGAGAAGAAAGTCTCTATCTCACGTCGGTCTTTCTTGGTGGGGCGTCCGGTGCCTCGGTCTCTGCCTGTTTTGCCTGCGAGACGGGCGAGCTCAAGCAACTCGAGCTGGTCGGCTGCTGTGATGTCTTGCATATACTCCGGTACCAACTTGGCTCCCAAACGGTTTTCGCTGAGTCGCAACACTTTGTAAGTGAAAGTGATAGGGTTCTTCCTTACCGAGAATACATCGCCTACCTTAAAACTGCGTGAGGGCTTAAGCTGCACGCCGTTCATCGTAACACGACCTTTCTTGCAGGCATCCGCTGCTATACTGCGCGTCTTGTAGATGCGCATCGCAAACAAATATTTATCTACTCTTTCTTCCATATCTGATTCCCTCTTTTGAGAAAAAGCAAGGGAGAGTTTATTTCCCGTTATACTGTGTCATCGTTCGCTCTAAACCCTGAAGACAGAACGAGGGAATGAGTTCGGAACATACTTTCAGCCGCTCGGGGAGAGCTTTCTCCTCCTCTTCGCTCCAATTGCCGAGTACGTAGGACACTTGTGCCCCATGCACAAATTCGGCACCGATACCGAATTTTAATCGCGCATATTGTTGTGTCATCAGACACGACTCGATGTTCTTCAGTCCGTTATGTCCTCCGTCGGAACCTTTGCCGCGCAGACGCAGTGTGCCGAATGGCAACGCCAAGTCGTCCACTATCACCAGCAGGTTCTCCATAGCAATGTTCTCTTTCTGCAACCAATACCTGACGGCAGTGCCCGACAGATTCATAAAGGTGGATGGCTTGAGCAACACCAACTCGGCACTTTTCACGCGGCAGCGGGCGGTGAATCCGTAACGACCGTCCTCAAAGACAATATTATGGTCTGCCGCAAACTGATCCAGAATGCGGAAGCCAATGTTGTGGCGCGTGTTGGCATATTCGTCACCTATATTACCTAAACCGACAATCAGAAACTTCATGGATAGTGAGTGTTTGATATAAAAAAGAGGAAATGAATAATCAATCAGCCTGTACGGCGCTCAATTACTCAGTTCCTCAGTTAGACAATTCTCGGGGAATTATTCGGCAGCAGCTTGTGCGCTCTGGCGGGTAGCCTTCACTTGTGCAACGATTTGCGTCGGGCTGTTGGTGAATTTAATGTTGTCGAACTTCAAATCGGCAACTTGCAGTTTCTTGCCGAGCCCCAAGGCGGTTACATCTATTACGATGCGGTCAGGCAGGTTGGTGTAGATGCCCTTTACTTTGAGTTTGCGAGTAACGAGCTGAAGCTTACCACCGGCTTTCACACCCTCGGCGTGACCTTCCAGTTGTACGGGGATTTCCACTACCACGGGCTTCTTGTCGTTCACTTCGAGCAGGTCGATGTGAAGCAGAGCTTCTGTAACAGGGTGGAACTGCAATTCTTTTACGACGGCTTTGCAATGTTTCTTGCCTACCGTAAGGTCCACTACTTGTGTGTCAGGAGTGTAAATCAGTTTGCGGACATCAGCCACATTGACGCTGAATGTCAGGTTTTCGCCATTGCCATACAAGTTGCAAGGCACCAACTCTTGTTTGCGGAGGTTCTTAGCCGCTTTTTTGCCGAATTCTTCACGAATGTTTCCGGCGAGAGCAAATTCTTTCATTGTTGATTTGTGTTACTTTGTTTCAGGCGTTTTTATTGTGTGTCGCCCTACTTGTCATCACACTTTGCACGATTGGCAATAAAAACTGACAGACGTATCTCTGTCAGTTTGTTGTCCAACCCGGAGTCGAACCAGGCTTTTCAGAACCAAAATCTGACGTAATACCGATATACCATTGGACAATGCTTCTTAACGAAAGCGGGTGCAAAGGTACGACAAGTTTTTTAATTGTGCAAGTAGAGTGGCATTTTTTTTCTAAATTCTTCTTTTACTCCCCCAAAAACAAAACTTATTTCGATAATTATATAGCAGTTAACTCCCTATTTTATAATTTACTACACTGCCTCATATCCGGTAATTAGTTATAAAACTAACAACTAATTCTTGCCGAAAAGTAATACTAAACGGAAACAACACGCTCTCTACCTGAAGCGAAACAGCCGCACCGAGGATGTCCGGTGGACATCGGCAGGAATAATTGCGGCGCGCGAGGCGGGATAACC